>SAMEA3663010__coassemble_133_pt1 | contig 36944 bp, 36 predicted proteins | sample SAMEA3663010__metabat2_low_PE_013 | metagenome-assembled genome bin SAMEA3663010 (sample SAMEA3663010) | pig gut metagenome | biome: pig gut; feature: pig-associated habitat; material: faeces | place: France | collected 2012 | reverse complement strand
TGACTGCAACTGTCAATGGATTGAGTGCTGAAACCGAATACCAATTCAAGGCATTCGCAACCACAGCAAGCGGAACAGTTGAGGGAGCAGCGATGAGCTTCACCACTCTTGCAACACCTATTGTTGCTCCAAGCGTTGCAACACTTCCTGCAACAGGCGTTACTCACGAAGTAGCTACATTGAACGGAACAGTTACAACAGGCTCTGAGGCAATTTCGGCACAAGGCTTCATGTACAAGGCAACCGCAGCAGCCGATTGGACAACAGTGGCAGCAACAGGTGAAACGATGAGTGCAACTATCAATGGTTTGACAGCAGAGACGGCTTACGAATACAAAGCATTCGCAACAACCGCAAGCGGAACAGTTGAGGGAGCAGTCGTAAACTTCACCACTCTTGCAGCACCTGCAACTCAACCAACCGTTGTAACTCTCGAAGCTACCGAAGTAACTCACGAGGCAGCAACCCTTAACGGAACGATTGCAGCAGGCACAGAGGCAATCACAGCTCAAGGCTTCATGTACAAGGCAATCACAGCAGCCGATTGGACAACAGTGGCAGCTGAAGGAACAGCAATCACTGCAACAATCAATGGTTTGACACCTGAAACCGAGTATGAGTACAAAGCCTTTGCAACCACCGAGAGCGGAACAGTTGAAGGAAACGTAGTTCTCTTCACCACTCTTGCAAACTCTGGCTTGAACTCAGCAGAGGGAGCAGTTGCAACAATGACCGTTTACCCTAACCCTGCAAGCGAGAGAGCGATAGTAGCAGTGAGCGGAGTTGAAAGCGGAGCGAAGATAGTTGTAAGCGATATGCAAGGACGTATCATTCTAAGCGATAACATGACAAGCGAAACTTACGAATTGTCAGTTGCAAACATGACAAGCGGCGTTTACTACATCAGAGTTATCGGAACTACTTCAACCCACACACAAAAATTGATTGTAGAATAGCACAAGCAATCTTAATAGAATTTTTTTCAGTCGAGGCGGAACGCAAGTTCCGCCTTTTTTGTATGCCCTTTCCAAGCCTCAAACCTCAAACCATTTCACTAATGCAACCATTTGATTTTCAAATTCTCTATTCCCTCAAACCAAAACGCCCTTTCGCTCTGCGTAAAACGCCGATTTATTTTCGCAAAACGGCGTTTTGTCCGAATAGATCGGCGTTTCATTTTTTGCGAAGATGCGTTGCATTTTTGCAAAGCAAGATTGCCAACCGCCAAAGATGCGAAAGTAGTGTATAAATCGAGGTTATATTTAACGCTTTTGCTATTTTGTTTCCGACAAACCGACATAGCAGGTCATAAAACCTCCTATCACCTCCTGTTTTCCGAATGGTTTTAGATAGAAAATAGGACAAAATTAGCTGTCAAAATGCCGACTCTGAGTTGTTTCAAAAGCAGAAAAATTGCATATCAGGTAGAAAATTACGGATTTTTCGTAATTTTCTTGTTTATTTACCGATGTTATTGTATTTTTGCACTCAGTTAATAAGGAGGATTGAGTATGTTGATTGATTTCTCGCTGAGAAATTTCATGTCTTACAGAGATGAGGTTTCGTTGAGTATGGTTGCGAGCAAGACCGTAAAGGAATGTGAGGACAATAACGGTTGTTCAAATATTATAGTTACTGACAAGGGAAACAGATATTTGAGAACGGCAGCCATTTATGGAGCCAATGGTTCGGGCAAAAGCACTATTGTTGCCGCAATGAGCATTTTTAAGTCTATAGTACTTAAGTCTTTTGTCGATGAAAGTATTGTAAAACGTTTGTCAGATTTGTATTATCGTTTTGATAAACAAAGTGTTGATGAGCCTGTTTCTTTACAGATTATTTTTGTTTGCGACAAGACAAAATACAGATATGGCTTTGAAGTAAAGGAGGGTAGGGTTTTGTCAGAATGGTTGTTCGTTCTTGCCGAGGGGGCTTCAAAGGAGAGCTATTGTTTGAAGCGGGAGGAACAGGTGATAAAGGTCAATGGCAGACTTGTAAAGGGTGCAAGAGGTGTTGATGCCAAAACCCGAAGCAATGCTTTGTACCTATCAACCGCAGCACAATTCAATGTGGAAGTTGCAATGATTGTCAAAGAATGGTTCGGCAGGCGTTTCAACATTATTTCGGGCTTGAATGATGACACTCTTTTGTTTACTGCAAGAACCTTTATTCATAATTCTGCAATTCGTGAACAGATTTTGAGAATGATATGCTGTGTGGATAGTTGCATAAAGAATGTTGATGTTGAAGAAAATGTGAGAGAAATCCAAACAAAGAACTCGCCTGTTGAAATAATCAATCAACTCGGAATAAACATTCCTCCTGAAATAGGACAGAAAATAGAGCAGCATGAGCTGAATATTCAATCTTCGCACGAATTGTATGAGAATGGACTTGTGGTAGGCAGTCAGTCTCTCAATTTCAAATATGAGTCTCTCGGTACAACAAAGTTGTTTGCTTTATTAGGTCCTTTTTTCGATACAATAATCAACGCAGGTGTGCTTGTGGTTGATGAATTTGGAGCAAGTTTGCACACTCAGCTTTCTATGGAATTGCTGAAATTGTTTTACACTCCGCTGAACTCGTCTGCAGCTCAGCTCATAATCACCACTCATGATACCAATCTTTTGCGTAAAGACTTGCTCAGACGAGACCAAATATGGTTTGCCGAAAAAGGAAATGAGGGTATATCGGACTTATATTCACTTGTAGAATACAAAATCGATCAAGCAAATAGTGTGAGAAACGATGCTTCTTTCTCGAAGGACTATCTTCTCGGACGATATGGGGCTATTCCTTATTTTGGCAACATAGAGAAATTTATATCTGACTATGGCAGGCAGGAAGAAGAGTAAATTTGACAACAAGTTTAGAAGTATTTCCGGCTCTGAAAGTCGAATCGCAGGCGTGAGAGAGGAAAGAGAGGTTAAAGATGACCTTCCCAAGTTGTGTTTGAACTTTAAGGATTTTGATTTTAATCAATGTCCTCCCGGGCAAACGCTCTCTCAGTGGGAGGAAGCCGGTATGTTGTCGAAATTGATGGATAAGTTTATCTGGATTTGTTCGCACAACAGGATTGAGGCTGTGCAACTCAAATTTCTGAAAATCTATGGTAGCTTTCCTGCAAATGGATACTTTAAACTACCGAGTCATGTTCAAGGAGAGGTTGATTGGGGTACTATTCAACGAATTGGGGGACAGAAACCGAGACTTGCAGGTTATATTATAGGCAATGTGTTCTATCCTGTCTTTCTTGACAGAGACCACAAATTTTTCCCTTCTCAAAAATAGTTCTTGTCTAAGTTCTTGTGCAGCTTAACTTAGGATTGCAAGCAGTTGGTCGGCTTGGAATTGACAGCTGTGGCGTGCTTTGCCTATGGCGTCCAAGAGTACAAAGTTGTAGTTGTTGTCGGTGTTTTTCTTGTCGGCGTTCATGTAGTTGAACAGCAAGGGTAGGTCTTCTTTTATCGGCTCTATGGTATAGTTGTTGCAAAGGTAGTCGGCAATAAGGTCTCTTTCGGCTTTGTCAAGGCTTTCGCTCAGGGAGAGTGCGTGGTATATGCCTTGGGCAACTGCTTCTCCGTGCAGGGTGTCTCTGCCTTGCTGCATTGCAAGGCTTTCTATTGCGTGTCCGAACGTGTGTCCGAAGTTGAGAAGCTGCCTTTTGCCTTTGTCAAACATATCTTGCTTTACGATTTCTTGCTTTATTGCCATGCAGGAACGTATTAACGAGGGGTCTTTTGCCGCTTCCGAAACAGGCATTCCGAGCATCTTGATTGCAAGTTCTCTGTCGGCAATGAGGAATGTTTTGAGCATTTCGACTGCTCCGTTTTTTATTTGACGCTCATCAAGTGTGTCGGTAAACTCAGGCTCTATACAGACCACGTCGGCAGGATAAAACAAGCCTATTTGGTTCTTTACCGTTCCTATATCGAGACCACATTTGCCTCCGATTGCCGCATCGACCATTGCAAGTGTGGTTGTGGGAACATAACATGAGGATATGCCTCGCTTGAATGTGCCTGCCACAAATCCGACTACATCACATACCACTCCGCCTCCAAGTGCTATGAGTGTGGTGTTGCGGTCGCAGCCTTGTTCTATCAGAGCTTCAATTACCGATTGGTAGGTTTCCAAACTCTTGGCTTGCTCTCCCGAGGGTATTTCGATGATTTGTGCCGACAAAAGGGCATCAACTCCCATTATCAAGCCTCCCAAACAATGTTCTGTGGTGTTTTCATCGCTTATTATAACCTTTGTGCTGTTTGGTTTGGCTTGCAGATATTTTTCCAAGCCCTCAAAGTCGGTTATTCTTTCCATTTGCTTGTTCCTATTGTCCGTATTTTGTGAGGAATTGAAGTCTCATCAGTCTCACTTCTTCACGTGAGTATTCGTCTTCGCCCAATTCTTCCAACACTTCGTCAATGTCGTCTGTCTCCATGTCCATCAGCACTTCGTTTATCTCTTCTTGGTGTTCGGGATCGATGGTTTCTTCTATATAGTAGCTCAAATCCAACTTTGTTCCCGACGATACTATGCTTTCTATTTCGGTGATAAGCTCGTCCATGTCCATGTTTTTTGACTCGGCTATGCTTTCGAGCGGCAGTTTCTTGTCGATGCTGCGGATTATGAAGACTTTGAGTCCCGATTTGTTCACAACGCTCTTAATTACCAAGTCTTGCGGACGGGTTATGTTGTTGGTTTCGACGTACGATTTGATTGCTGCCAAGAATGGTTTGCCATATTTTTGTGCTTTGTGTACGCCTACACCTGTTACATTCTTCAATTCTTCTTCGGTTATGGGATATTGAATGCACATATCGACCAACGAACGGTCTTCAAAGATGACATAAGGAGGTAGTCCGCCTTCTCTGTCGGCTGTTTGTCGGCGAAGGTCTTTCAAAATGGAGTATAGCACAGGGTCGGTTGCCGCAGCTGCTCCGCTTGCAGAGGGAGCGTTGTCTTGGTCATCGTCTTCAAAGTTCCTGTCCATTGGTACTTGTATAGGGAAAGGACGTTTGACATATTCGGCTCCCTCTTGTGTGAGCTTGAGTTGGCCGTATCGTTCGATGTCTTTGCGTAACAAGTTCTTGATTATGCAGACCCTTGCAACTGCTTTCCAGAAGTTTTCGGGTTGGTCTTTGCCTACTCCGAAGAGTTCCAACTTGTGGTGTCGGTTTGTCTTGACTTCGCTTGTTGCTTCGCCTCTTATAATATTTATAAGGTAGGGTGCTTTGTATTGTTCTTTGGTTTCGATTACCATTTCGATGAAATCCCTTACCGCATCGGTTGCTTCAATCAGTGGTTTGGGGTGAAGGCAGTTGTCGCAGTTGCCGCAGTTTTCTTGTTCGTAGTCTTCGCCAAAGTATTTCAAGAGTGTTTTCCTTCTGCATTGGGAACTTTCGGCGTATGATATGGTTTCGTCAATCAGTTGTTGGGTTACTTCTCTTTCGGAAACGGGCTTGTCGGTGAGGAACTTTTCGAGTTTTTCCATGTCTTTCTCCGAATAGAAAGCAATACACAACCCTTCGCCGTCATCTCTGCCTGCTCTTCCGGTTTCTTGGTAGTATCCTTCGAGACTTTTTGGCATATCGTAGTGAATGACATACCTTACGTCGGGCTTGTCTATTCCCATTCCGAAAGCTATTGTTGCAACTATGACATCAATCTCTTCTCTGATGAACATGTCTTGGTTGTTTGCTCTCGAAACAGCGTCCAATCCTGCATGATAAGGAAGAGCCTTTATGCCGTTTACAACAAGCGTTTCGGTAAGTTCCTCAACTTTCTTTCTGCTCAGACAATAGATTATTCCGCTTCGGTCTTTGTGATTGTTGATAAAACGAATGAGTTCTTTGTTGAGGGCAAATTCGTCTTTTGGTTTGGGTCTTATTTCGTAGTAAAGGTTGGGACGATTGAAAGAACTTATGTATATGTCGGCGTCTTGTATCTCAAGATTTTTCAGAATGTCTTGTTGAACTTTCGGAGTTGCGGTTGCAGTGAGTGCAATCACGGGAATGTTGCCCGAAATGTTTTCTATTATCGGGTGTATTCTTCTGTATTCTGGTCTGAAATCGTGTCCCCATTCCGAAATACAGTGAGCCTCGTCGATGGCATAAAAACTGATTTTGATGCTTTGCAGCAATTCTATGTTTTCTTGTTTGTTCAAAGACTCGGGTGCAACGTATAGCAACTTTGTTTTGCCCGAAAGCAAGTCTTCTCTCACCTGAGCAATTTCGTGTCTGTTGAGAGTTGAGTTGAGAAAATGTGCAATAGAAGAATTTGTACTTACTCCTCTTACGAAATCGACCTGATTTTTCATCAGCGAAATCAGAGGAGATATGATAATAGCAGTGCCTTCCGAAATCAAGGCAGGCAGTTGATAACACAAACTCTTTCCTCCTCCCGTCGGCATTATGACAAATACATTCTTTCCCGCAAGCAGAGAACGTATAATCTTTTCTTGGTTTCCCTTGAACTTGTCAAATCCAAACAATCTCTTCAGTGCCGAATTTATATCCTCCATAATCTTTTACAATTTATCAATCTACCAAAATAGTAAGTCCCAATTAGATATAATTTGTAACTTTGCCGTCTCAAATGTCTCGTAAATTAGGTCGTTTGAGTATGTAAAGGTACTGCTTTTTTTTGAAGTATTGAGGTTTTTTGAAAAAAATAACGAAGTGAAAAGCGATTTTGAGATTTTAGAAACAGCAAAACAGACAATTAGAACAGAATATAAGTGCATAGAAAATTTGTTGAATTTTGTCGATGAGGAATTTGTCGAGGCGGTTCGCTTGTTGTTTTCGTGCAAAGGAAGGGTTATTGTCAGCGGAATAGGAAAGAGTGCTTTGATAGGGAGCAAAATTGTTGCAACTCTCAATTCTACGGGAACGCCTTCTATATTTATGCACGCTGCCGAGGCAATTCATGGCGACTTGGGCATGATACAAAGCGAAGATGTGGTGATTTGTATTTCCAAAAGCGGCAATACTCCCGAGATAAAGGTACTTGTACCGCTTATCAAGGCACAAGGCAACAAACTCATAGCGATTGTGGGGAGCGAAAGCTCATATTTGGCAAAGAGTGCCGACTTTCGCATCAACTGTTTCGTAGAAAAGGAAGCCTGTCCGAACAATCTTGCTCCTACTTCGAGTACTACGGCTCAGCTTGTCATGGGTGATGCTCTTGCCGTGTGCTTGCTGTATTGCAGAAACTTCACTGCGAAAGATTTTGCCAAGTATCACCCGGGCGGAAGTTTGGGTAAGCGTCTTTATTTGAGGGTTGGAGACTTGTATCCGAGAAATGAGAAACCTCAAATCTCGCCCGACACTTCCATTGCCGAGAGTATAATTGAGATTTCGAGCAAACGACTCGGCTGTGCCGTGATTACCGAAAACGAAAAAGTCGCAGGAATAATCACAGACGGCGATTTGAGACGAATGTTAAACACATCTGCAACGATAGACACCCGAACACAGCAGGCAAAAAGCATAATGACATGCAATCCAAAGTGCATAAACGCAGACGCATACGCAGTTGAGGCTTTCAACATGATGCAACAATTTCATATTACTCAGCTTGTGGTAACCGACAGCGAGAACAGATATGTGGGAATTGTCCATATTCACGATTTGATTAGCGAAGGAATTATATAAAACGACGATTGATGGAACACAGAGCAGGATTTGTTAATATAATAGGCAATCCCAACGTGGGCAAATCTACTCTCATGAATGCCCTTGTGGGAGAAAAAGTGAGTATTATCACAAGAAAATGTCAGACAACCCGACACAGGATATTGGGATTGGTCAATGGAGAAGATTTTCAGATAGTTTTTTCGGACACTCCGGGCATTTTGACTCCTCATTACAAGTTGCAGCAATGTATGCTCCAACAAGTGGAGGGTGCATTGAGCGATGCCGATGTTTTTTTGGTGGTAACCGACATGGGAGAGGAGCTTAAAAACAAGAACATCTTACAAGAGATTAAGAAGAGCAAGATTCCCGTTGTGGTTGTGATAAACAAGATTGACCTTTCTGAGCAAGAGAAAGTCAATAGTGCGATAGCTCATTGGCAAAGCGAAATTCCTCGAGCAGAAGTGGTGGCTTGCAGCGCCCTTCACTCAATGGGAATAGAGAGAGTGATGGAATTGGTAAAAGGATACCTGCCTCTTTCGCCTGCATACTACGACAAAGAGATGCTGACCGACAAAAGCATGAGATTTTTGGTCAGCGAGATAATCAGAGAAAAGATATTGTTGTTCTACGACAAAGAAATACCCTATTCGACCGAAGTGTCAGTCGAAGAATACAAGGAAGAAGACAAGATAAACCGCATAAGAGCAATCATTTTCACCGAAAGAGACAGCCAAAAGCGTATCTTGATAGGAAGAGGCGGCACAATGATAAAAAAAGTCGGCACAGAAGCTCGAAAAGACATCGAAGAGTTTACCGAAAAGAAGTGTTTTCTCGAGCTGATTGTCAAAGTCAGAAAAGATTGGCGAAACAGCGACAGAGACTTACGGTCTTTTGGCTATGAGACAAAAAAATAGACAAAACTACTTTGACATTATAATTGTCGGAGGTGGTGCATCGGGACTTTTTGCAGGCAGCCTGCTTTCGGGTTGTGGCAAAAGGGTTCTCATTTTGGAGAAGATGCGTCAGTGCGGTCTCAAATTGCGATTGACAGGCAAGGGTCGGTGTAATCTTACCAACACTTTGAGCCAAAGGGACTTTATGACACATTGCTCAAACGAAGGTTTGGGAGCGGAAGAGGCACTCAAATTTTTCTCAAACCAAGATACGATAGACTATTTTGAGCATTTGGGTTTGCCGCTTGTCGAAGAAAGAGGCAGAAGAGTGTTTCCCAAAAGCGGTAAAAGCATAGATGTTTTCTTAACTCTTGTTTCCAAGATAGAGAGTTCAGAAAATGTGGAAATAATGTGCAACCATGCTGTCGAAAAACTGCTGATTGAGCAAGGCTGCATATCGGGAGTAGTGTGCCGAAACAAAGAAGTGTTCAGAGCCGACAAGGTTTTGCTCTGTTGCGGAGGTGAAAGCTATCCCGACACAGGCTCTGACGGCGACGGAATAAGGCTTGCCAAACAATCCGGACACCAAATCACCACAACAATGCCTACTCTTGTGGGACTGAGAACGCTCAACGCTCACCCCCAAAGTCTGCAAAACTACCTTGTAAAGAACGTTTGCGTCAGCATATCGAACAAAGACGGCAAGGTATTGGCAAAAGACTTTGGCGACATACATTTGGACGAATACGGATTGGCAGGACCTGTGATTTTGAGGCTCAGTCGCAAAATTGCAGAGAACTTATACAGGGGCGAAAAGCTCTTTGTCTCAACAGATATGAAGCCCAAGGTGAGCAAAGACAAACTGTTGCAGGAGGTGAAAGACGTTTTGCAACAGCGAATGGGGCAAACGATAGAAAGTGTGTTGAGAGCATGGCTTCCGAAAGAGCTGATTGCCGACTACAAGTTCATAACCAAGAAACGCAAAGCCCTTTTGGCAAAAGAAAACCAACGAATGAACAATGCAGACCTCATTGTGGAATATTTGAAAGACAACAAAGACGAAATAATTGGCGATATGGGTTGGTATGAAGCCATAATCACCAAGGGAGGTATCGATTTGTCCCAAATCAATCTTCAAACCATGCAGTCAAAAAAGGTGAAAGGCTTGTACTTTGCAGGCGAGGTGTTGGACATAGATGCCGATACGGGAGGATTTAATCTGCAAATCGCATTTTCGACAGCAGCTTTGGCTTGCAAGAACTTAAAATAGAAATGAAAACACAAATACAAGGAATTATAATCATAAGCCTTATTATCTGCGGAGTTTGCACCAACAGACTATTTTCTCAACCGACTTACAAACCCCTTAGCGACAAAGACTTGGAAAGAGTGAGCAAGCTACTCTTGCAAGAGAGAATGTCGGGACTTTTGAGCGGAAGTTATCTCAGCCTTGGAGCAATAGACTTGGGACCATTGGAACAAACCCTCAGCCACAACCCCATAGAGGGTTGGAGAATTAAGATAGGAGCAGGCACAAACTCCTCTTTCAGTCGTCGGTTTGCACTCAAAGGATTTTTGGCATACGGAACTTTTGACCGAAAATTCAAATATGGTCTCTCGGCAGCTGTAAGTTTCAAACGCAAACCCTCTTCGGTTTACGCCTTTCCTGCAAACTGCCTCACACTCTCTTACAAAGACAACACCACCATACCCTCCTGTCCCGACTATGATGCGTTTTACAACTCCATGACCGAGAGTAGTTCATATTATTTAATGTATGAACAAACGGCAAACCTGACATACCTTTACGAATTTCCTTTTGCCTTGTCAGTATCGCCATTTGTGTCCTGTTCACGGCTCTATTCGTCGATGTATCATCACAACTCCAATATATACGAAACCCTTTCGCAACCTCAAAACTATATAAAAACAGGAGCTGAGGTCGCTTTCAAACCGCAACGCAAGAGAAAAAACATCTCATCACTCAACTCCATGCTCTATCCCTTGGAAACATACGCAGGCGTCATGGTTTTTGCAAACATATATCCCGATTATTCCGACCAAAACCACACAAATGCCTCATTCCTTTTGCAAGAAAGACTTTTTATAGGCAGACGTATGGCAGTGGATTTCCGCCTTAAAGGAGGCAAAATCTTCGGAAACTCAGACAATCACTACTGGTTTACGCCCCTTTTCTCAAATACCATTATAGCATCGGTCTATGGCATGAACTTACTCACGGCAGACAACACCTTTTTCCGAAAAGAATATATGCAAACCACCTTGCAGCTTAACTTTTGCGGAACAATACTCAACTCAATCCCTTTCTTGAAACAACTAAAAGTCAATGAATTTATCTATGGTAAGGCATTGTTCGGCACTTGTGAGCCTTATTATGAGGTGGGAGCGGGAATAGACAATATCTTCTCTTGTTTGGGAGTGGAGCTGATACGTTCGTTCGATATGCAACAGCAAGGCGGAGGAATGTGGGGAGTGAAAATACGACTTAAATAAACATTCGCAAAACGATTTTGCAAGTCTTTGTCTTGACTTTATTGAACGACAAACTTTTTGTTCAGCTTGCCTTTCGGAGTGGTTATTGTTATGAAATATGTTCTTTGAGCGTAGTTTGCAAGAGGCAGTTGCAGTGTTTTGGAGTTTACTTTCTGCTCTCCGACCTATGTCGAGGAACGCTTTTGCCATTTCAGGGCGTGGCAGGAGGTTATTGCCTCTTTGCACAACTCTCGGGCCGAAAGCCCAAAAGAACTTAGCTCCGGGCAGAGCGTAAGCGTCGCACCGAGTGAATGATACCTTGAAATAGTCGCCCTGAAAGGGCAAGAGCGTTAAATAATTGCTGTTTTTAAGAAAAACAAAACGGCGTTTCAGGCGGACAAAAGGGCGTTTCAGTGAAATAAATCGCCGTTTTATTTTGCTGAAATGGCGTTTTATTTCTTCGCAATTTGGTCGGCTTTTCTTGTCGTTTCGGATTTTATTCGTAAGTTTGCATTTCAATAAAACGAATACTTGACGATAATACATTAAAATACAAGATTATGAGAAGAAACATTGTTGCAGGAAACTGGAAATCGAATGAATTGTTCTCTCAGGCAGACGAGTTGATTAACGATATTGCCGAAGGATTGAGAGAATTTGACAATACGGATGTGGATGTCATTGTCTGCCCTCCTTTCCCTTACTTGGAATTGGTGGGCGATGCTTCGGAAGACGTGGAGTTTTTTGTGGGCGCTCAAAATGTATCCAAGTTTGATAATGGTGCTTTCACGGGTGAAGTGTCGGCAAAGATGTTGCAGAGCATGAATATCGACTATTGCATCGTAGGACACAGCGAAAGAAGAAAGTACTTTAACGAAACAAATCAAGATGTGGCAGAAAAGGTAAACAAACTGTTGGAAGCTGACATCAATCCTATTGTTTGCGTTGGTGAAAGTCTTGAACAAAGAGAGGCAGGAACTCACTTTGAGCTTATCCGTTCTCAGGTTTCGGAGGGTTTGTTCCACTTAGATTGTGAGCAAATCAAGCGTACCGTGATTGCTTACGAACCGGTGTGGGCAATAGGTACGGGAAAAACAGCAACCAAGGAGCAGGCTCAGGAGGTACATGCCTTTATCAGAGCAATGTTGGCAGAAAAGTACTCTGACGATGTGGCTCAGGAGGTTTCCATTCTCTATGGCGGAAGTTGCAATGCAAAGAATGCGAGAGAGTTGTTTGCACAAACCGATGTCGATGGTGGTTTGATAGGAGGTGCTTCTTTGAAAGCGGCTGACTTTATCGAAATTGCAAGAAGTTTCTAAAAGGAAATGAATTACATAAAGGTCAATATCCGTCTTGGCATCAAGGGCAGCCTGACGGAAGAAGATATGTGGATTTCAGATGTCTTCAAAGATGCGTTGATTGCTTACGGATATGATAGTTTTGCGGACACAAAAGACGGTTTTGAGGCTTATTGTCCGCAAAATTGTTTTTCGTCCGAAGACCTCAAAACGATAGTTGCAGAAGAGTTTGCCTTTGTTGAGGGTCTTGATGTGCAGTGGGAGAGTGAGCAGATAGAACAAAAGGATTGGAATGCGGAGTGGGAGAAGAATTATCCTTCGGTTCGCTTTGGTGATTTTTGTCTTGTGCGTCCTCCTTTCAATCCTTGTGAGAGCGATGTGAAGTATGACATTGTGATTGAACCGAAAATGTCTTTCGGAACAGCTCATCATCAAACAACATCGCTGATAATAGAGATGCTTTCACACGAAAACCTTGAGGGAAAACGTTTGATGGATATGGGATGTGGCACGGGTGTGTTGGCAATTTTGGCTGCCAAAATGGGTGCAACAAAGTGTGTGGGCATAGACAACGACACTTGGGCAGCCGAAAATGCGAAGGAAAATGTGGCAAGAAACCAAGTGAGTGTGGATATTTTCTTGGGAGATGCCGGTCTTTTGAAGCAGGAGGAAGAGTACGATGTCTTTATTGCCAACATAAACCGCAACATTCTTTTGGACAATATGGAGATTTATTCAAAGAGCATTGTCAAAGGCGGCAGCCTTTTGTTGAGCGGATTTTACAAAGCCGACATTCCTGTTTTGGAATCAAAGTGTAAGGCTTGCGGATTGGTTTTGCAAGAGAGTAAAACAAAAGACGATTGGGCAGTGATGCAACTTAGAAAAGTAAAATAAGAGAATATGCGAAAGTTAATTTGTGTTTTCGGATTGTTGATGTGTTTTTTGTGCATTGACAATCTTCAAGCTCAGAGATTTAAGGGGTTTAGCGGCAATACCGATACCTACATGGAGGAGCTTGGCGAAATGGTTTTTTCGGACGTGAACCTCAAAGGCGATTTGAAAAAGACGTATGAAGTTTTGTTGAACGACTATTCGCAGGCGTGGAACAACTTCAGCGTTCAACATCGCAAGGACATAGTGAAGCTCTCTCAGCTTATGTTCAAGAAGAATGCAAGAGCGAGAAGCGGATTTTTTGAGTTTATCCAAACACAGATTGCTTTCCAAAGTTCAAATCAAAGTCCCGAGAGTTACAATCAGTGGCTCAAAGGAATGCAAGAGTACATTGCCGAACACAATTTGAAGATATACAATGCTGCTGTGGTATCTACTTACAATCTTTTGAACGGAGGACATCTCTATTTGTCGAAAACTATTCATTGGAGCATGGGAGATGCGGGCGGATACGTCTTTCGCAACGATAGTGTGAGAGGTGTGTATGCCGAAATCAATTCTGAAACCGACCTTACTTACGGAACGGTTACCGATTCCAATACCATATATGGAACAAAAGGCAGGTTTTACCTCATGGAGAACAGCTTTGAGGGAGAAGGAGGCTTGGTTTCGTGGGAAAAGACGGGACTTTCGGTCGATGATGTCTTTGTCGAGTTGGACAAATATACGGTTGCACTCAACAGAGCGACGATTTTTGCCGATAGTGTTTCGTTTACCAACAAGGAGTTTTTCTCTCACAAGCTCAAAGGCAGGTTTGAAGACCTTTGCAGCGACGGAAAAGCAGGCAAAGACGACAGTTACCCCCGCTTTTATTCCTACAAAAAAGAAGAAATCATCAAAAACCTCTATCCCGATGTTGATTATGTTGGAGGATTTACCCAACAGGGAGGCAAATTCCTCGGAACGGGAGACGAAAAAGTGCCTGCCGAGTTGAGGTTTTACCGAGAAGGTAAGCTGTATATAAGAGCAAGAGCGATTGAACACCCTTTCAGCCGTGAGGGAATCATAACCAAGGACTGCCAAGTAACGATTTATACTAATAATGACTCGATTTATCACCCGAGTACGAAGATGAACTTCAACAAGAGCAACCGTAATCTTTTCTTTAACGACTATCGTGAGGGTATTTCTGCCTCTCCGTGGGTCGATTCTTACCATTGCATCGACATTTACACCGAGGCGGTGTATGCCAATCTTGATGATTACAAGATAGAATTTACAGCTATCAAAGGACCTGCCCGAGAAACTTTTGCAACATTTGAAAGCAACAATTACTATTCGGAAGACAAGTGGAACAAACTGCAAGGCATTGATGAGCAACACCCTCTCTACAGAGTGCAAGCCTTTGTCAAACAAACCGGAAAGGAACAATTTACGGTCAAACAGTTTGCCAACTTCATAAAACTTGACCCTGTGCAAGCCAAACTCATGATTATGAATCTTGCACTCAACGGATTTATCATCTATGAGAGCTATCGCGAAACGGCAATCGTCAAACCAAAACTCTATGACTACATTTCGGCAAATCGCAAACGAAAAGACTACGACGCACTTCGCTTTGTTTCAGCAGCCAAGGGAGAACCCAATGCCGAAATGAACGTTCTTGACATGGAATTGAGAATGAACGGAATTGAGAGATTTACCCTGAGCGACACTCACAACGTCGTTATACGTCCTCACAACGGAAAAATACGAATGCAAAAGAACAGAAGTTTTGAGTTTGACGGCGATGTGATGGCGGGACGTTTCAAGATGAGCGGTAAAGACTGCAAATTCTCTTACGAAAACTTCTCTTTGGAACTTCCGAACATCGACAGCTTGAATTTTTATGTGCCTATGTTTGACGATTCGACCAAGTTGGTGATGTTGCAGACCCCTATACAACACCTGAACTGCAATATGTTGATTGACGAGCCTGATAACAAGAGCAGTCTCAAAAAGATAGAGGGCTATCCCGTCATGACCTCTTCGGGAAACAGCTATGTGTATTATGATTCTCCCAAGATACAAAACGGAGTCTATGACAGAGAGAGTTTTTACTACAAGTTGGATTCGTTTCAGGTCAAAAACTTGTTCAGTTTCAAGACAGACAGCGTAAGGTTTTCGGGAGTCCTTGTTTCGGCAGGCATATTTGAGCCAATACATGAGCCTTTGGTCATAATGAAAGACTACTCTTTGGGATTTAAGATACAGACTCCTTCGACAGGTTTGGCTGCTTACGGAGGCAAAGGACAGTATTACAATAGCATAGACCTGAGTTGCAACGGTCTTTTGGGAACCGGCTATTTGGATTATGTGGCTTCTCGAAGCCATTCAAAGATGTTCACTTTTCATCCCGACTCTGCGTTTTGCATAACGGACAAATTCAATTGTTTTTCAAAGGGAGCGATGGGCAAATCGGCCGCTTTTGCCAAGGTTGAGGTTACAAAAACTTCCGAACATTGGTATCCGAAAGCCGATTATATGCTTGTGGAACAAAAATCCGAGCCTTTCAATATGTATGACGGCAAGGCATATCACTCGGGCAGCCTTGTTGTAAGTCCGGACGGTCTGACAGGCAACGGAAGCACCAAGAGCGAGGAAATGATTGTTCAAAGCGAGAAATCAAAGTTCAATACAGATTACTATACTGCCGATACGGCAAACTTTGTTCTCAATGCCTTGGACGGAAACAGCGTTGCTTTCAAGGCAGACAACGTCAAAGCCAAGGTGAGCTTCGCAACCAAGAGCGGAGAGTTTACTTCAAACGAAGGAGTGAGCAAGACAGACTTGCCATTCTTGCAATATAGTTGCTATGTCGATAAGTTTGATTGGAATATGGAGAGCAAACTGCTTACCCTTTTGGATAGTCAAAGTCCGAAAGTGGGAGATTTTGCAACCAAGTCGCTCTCTACGCTTGTCGATTTGGAACAACCGGGAGCCAAATTCGTTTCTGTTCACCCCAATCAGGGAGGATTGTACTTCAACTCGCCCGATGCGGTATTGGATTTGACGAAAAACAAACTCATGGCGAACGATGTGTATTTGCTAAGGTGTGCCGACATTGCCGTAAGGCCGCAAGACGGAACTCTCACCATATATCCCGGAGCTCAAATGGACACTTTGGAAGATGCAAGGCTGCTTGTGGATGTGGAAAACAAACTTCACGAATATTACAACGCAAGAATACATGTTGCATCTGCCCAAATATACTCTGCAAACGGCTACATAGACTATGTTGATGAGAATAACAAGAAGCATTCCTTGTTTATCAGTGAGCTGAACCCTCTCGGGGGACACTCTGTCGGCAAGGGTGAGATTGAAAAAGACAATCCCTTGGCTCTAAGCAGTGCTTTCAACTTCTTTGGCAAGGTAAGGGTGGAGGCAAAGGACACAAACTTCCACTTTGAGGGCGGAGTACAGATAGCAACCGACTGTTACGACAACCAAAATGCGTGGATAAAGTTTGCCGCTCAAATAAATCCGAACTCAATTTTCATTCCGATTTCGGAAGCTCCCGTCGATGTTGAAAATAACCGCATAACAGCATCGGTGCTTTTCAATCCTGACAACATGGAACCAAAAATCGCCTTCCTTACTTCCGACATTGAGGGCGACAATGTGATGATGTCGGCAAAGGGATTCTTGACTTACGACAAAAACAAGAAACGTTACATCATTGCATCGAAAGAAAAGATTGAAGACTTCTCGACCTTCGGAAGCTATTTGACCTTTGGCAAGACTTCTTGCGACATCAAAGGAGAGGGAAACATCAAAATGGGCTTGCCAATCGACGCTGCGGTACAGATGAACAACTATGGAACAATCTCGGTCGATAAAAACAACGAGGCAAGTCTGAATATGAGCCTTGCGATTAAATTTCCGTTCTCACAACAAGCCCTTGACCTTATGGGAGTTGAGCTTTACGAAGACCTTAACCTCAGTCCGATAGAGTTGGAAAGCTCTGCATACAAACAATACCTTACTTACATATATGGAGAAGAGAAAGGCAACGACTGGTATGAAGACTTGCTTGTAACAGGTGAGTGGAAAAGCATACCGAAAGAGATAGCCAACACTCTGTTCTTTCCAAATATCAAACTATCGTGGGACCCCGTTCGCAGAAGTTATGTAGGTACAGGCATGGCTCAGCTTGGTTATGTGGGCAATTATCAAATCAACAAGACGATAAAGACTAAAATACAACTCATAAAGACATCTCTGACAACCGAGATAAGGCTTTACATAGAGGCAAACCCCGATCATTGGTATTTCTTCACATATAACGGAGTTGCAATGAGCGTTCTTTCGTCCAACGAGACCTTTAACTCAATAATAAACGACACTCCGCGAAAAGAAAGAGAGAGTGAAACCAAGTCGGGCAAGGTTTACACCTATCGATTGGCAACACCTGCCGAAAAACGTAACTTTATCAGAAATCTCGAACTTGGAGACCAATACGAAGAACAAACAGACGAACAAGAAAATACGGAGGAATAAAGAAACATGACACTAAACGACTTACCATTGGCAACCGCTTTGACCATGGGACTTGCGGTTGCATATCTGCTCGGCTCCATTCCGTCGGCAGTATGGATTGGAAAATCATTCTATGGCATAGATGTAAGAGAAAAAGGTAGCAAAAACGCAGGCACGACGAACACAATCAGAGTATTGGGACTGCTTCCCGGATTGTTCGTTTTGGCTATTGATGTCTTCAAAGGCTGGTTGGCGGTCTATTTTGCCAAGTTTTTCGGTAGCAGTTTGACAGAAATAAATCAAGACTATTTGATTTACTACCAGCTTGTGGTGGGATTGTTTGCCGTTATTGGTCATGCACTGCCTGTTTTTGCACACTTCAAAGGAGGAAAAGGCGTTGCGACAATGCTCGGAGTGGTAATAGGATTATTTCATGAGATAATACCGCTTGTGCTTGCCGTCTTTGTGGTGGTGTTTATCATTACACACTACATTTCCGCCTCTTCGATGAGTGCGGCAGTCAGTTTCCCGATTTTTTATGCCACTTGCAGTATATGGTTGCACTATGATGTGAACACAATCAAGCTGTGTTTCTCAATCATAGTTGCACTTTTCATAATATGGACGCACCGCAAAAACATCAAACGTCTGATAAACAAACAAGAACCTAAGTTCAAATTCAAAAAGACGGTAGATTAGAAAAACAAAACGCCGTTTTGTCCGACTGAAACGGCGTTTTGGCAAAATAAAACGGCGAGTCATTTTGCTGATTCGCCGTTTTGTTTTTGCCACTTTTTGATGGCTTGTTTTTCAATCGAAATTATCTCGGAAGATTACTTGCTTTTAGGCACTTCCAATACCTTTCCGTTGTCATCAACAATCATTTTGTACCATTTTTCAGGGTACTTTGGTTGTTCAGGGAAGACACATTGACCTTTTCTGTAAGGACTTTCTTCAAATTTGCCGTCTTTTTCTTTCTTCACATTGCCGTCAATGTATTTCACCAACAAGTATTGGCTCAACTTCTTCCATGTCATCATGGTTTGTTCTGCCTTTGCGGTAGAGAATTGTGTCATTATTTCGATGCGTTTTGCAGGGTCGCTTTCCGATTTGAGGCGTCTATCGACCTGAGCTACCTCGTCAATGAAGCCAAGTTCCAATTTGTTTTGTTGTTTTCTTATGTCTTGAATCATATCTGAGTAACGAGAGTATGCCATGTTGGTTACAAGGTTGAATAACCAGAAAGCAGATGTTTCGGAGTAGGTTGTCATGTTTCCGTTGCCCTCTTCAAAGCAGTGAGGCACCTTTGCAATCGAGCAGTACATAGGAACATAAACCGTCGAGTAAGTATCATCGACACCAAACCACAAGATACCTTTTGTTCCCTCAGGCATCCAAGAACGGGTTTGACCTACGAAAGAAAAGCCTGTTTGTTGTGTAGAAGTAGCTCTTTCATGTACATATTCCTTTCCATTGACGCTAAATCCCATTGGTCTCCAACGATAAGGGCAAGCAAAAGGTCCTGCACCCAAGTCCTTTGTCATGTCCATAGGAGTGCCTTCGTAGTGGTCTCTCATGAGTTCCATTACGTCTTTTACGCCAAGTTTTTGCTCCGGTTTAATCCATAGCGGCATTCTGTGGGTGAGATTGTGGCCCATAGCGTAGTCTTCGTATTCTATCATGGACTTGTTGCAACGCAAAAAGGCAGCATATACTCTTGCTTCGCAACCTCTTGCTCCCGAAAAGTCCAATGGTGCATAGGTGTCGCTGAAAGAGAAGTCTTTGTCTTCACCGTTGTAATATCCTTTCAAGCGTGCAAAGCTGATTACGTCGTGAGAATATACCACTTCGACTTCGGGATGGAATATTTCTTTGAGTTTCTTTGATGAGATGGATTTGTAGCTTCCTTTTACTTCTTGAGGGAAGGTTGTTATGCGGGCGTGGTTTGCGTGTCCGCTGATATATCCGTCCGGAACTCTCATTGCAACCCATACTGCACCCTTTGTCCAACGCTTATCGACTTTTCCTTTCTTTGTATAGACAGGTGCGCCCTTTCCTATGACTTCCATAATCCACACTTCTTCACCATCGGAAATCGAGAAGCTCTCTCCCGAGGAGTAATAGCCGTATGTTTCCATGAACTCTGCCATTTGTTTTATCGCTTCCCTTGCATTCTTCGCTCTTTGCAAAGTAAGGTAAATCAAACTGCCGTAATCAATCCCTCCTGTGGTATCTACAAGTTCGTCTCTTCCCCCATAGGTTGTTTCGGCTATGGTAAGACCCCACTGATTCATGTTTCCAACCGTTGTATATGTGTTTGCAACTTGCGGAATTTTGATAAGAGGTTTACCCGAATCCCAGTCTATCACTTGCAACATAGTGCCTGCAGGATATTGTGCGGCACGATTGTAATACAATTCGCCATACAAGGTGTGGGAATCGGCTGCATAGGTAATCATTGTCGAGCCGTCTTTCGATGCACCCTTTGTTATAAGAAAGTTGGTGCAGGCAAATGATGTGCCGACGCTCATGAGAGCTACCAAAAAGGCAGCAATTTTTTGTCTTGTACTCATTTTCTTTTCTGTTTTTGTTGTTATTTACTTATTTATTTGGTTTTCTGATTTGTCGTTCACTCTGTTTTTGAAACCAAAGTGCCGATGTGTTCTCCCTCAACGACCTTTTGGAGATTGCCTTCGGTGTTCATGTCGAAAACATATATCGGCATATTGTTCTCTTGGCAGAGAGCAAATGCGGTAAGGTCCATGATCTTTAATTGTTTGCTCAATGCCTCCTCATAGGTGAGGGTGCTGTACTTGGTTGCCGAAGGATCCTTTTCGGGATCTGAGGTATAAATTCCGTCAACTCTCGTTCCTTTGAGAATGACATCGGCTTTCATTTCTATGGCTCTGAGGCTCGATGCGGTATCTGTGGTAAAGTACGGATTACCTGTGCCTCCACCTATGAGGACTACCTTATTCTCTGCCAAGGCTTGCTGTATTCTCTTGCCGGAACTTTCTTTGCAAATAGGCTCTATTGCCAAGCCTCCGAGCAATTCGGTTTTCACTCCCTGCTTTTCAAGCTCTGCTTGAAGAGCCATTGAATTGATTACAGTGGCAAGCATTCCCATATAGTCGCCTTGCACTCTGTCCATTCCTTTTGCCGCACCCTGCAAGCCTCGGAAGATGTTTCCGCCTCCTATTACGATTGCAATTTCGGCTCCTTTGTCCTTTGCCGCTTTTATCTCTTTGGCATATTGAGCGAGCATTGCGGGGCTGATGCCGTAATCTTGCTCTCCCATGAGAGATTCGCCGCTCAATTTGAGCAATATTCTCTTGAATTTCATTGTTTTATTGTTTTTGTTTATCAACTCGGCGTTTTATCTTGCCAAAACGCCGTTTTATTTCACTGAAACGGCGTTTGGTTTTGTCAAAACGGCGTTTGATTTTTTGTGTAACTTAATTATGATTTTTCTTCTTTGAAAAACAGACAGGCATCTCCGTATGAGAGAAAACGATAGTCGTTTTCCAATGCGTGAGCGTAGGCTTTCTTCCATTTGTTTCCAATCATTGCATCGACCAAAAGCAGAAGCGTGCTTTTGGGTTGGTGAAAGTTGGTAACCATGCCGTCTGTTATTCGGTAGCGATAGGAAGGTGCAATGATGATGCTTGTTTGTCCTTGCAGTTCTTCCCGATTGCTTTGTTCCATGCTTTGCAGTATTGCTTTCAATGCCTCGGAGCGGGAAATGCAAACCTCTTTTTGGTAGGGTTCCCACTGCTTTACGTCCATGTCTTTGTACGCTCCGTCGGAGTTGAGCAGCCTCACGCCGTGCCAATAGAGACTTTCGATTGTCCTTACCGAAGTTGTGCCGACGCAGACTATCTTTTTTTCGCAATAGCTAATCAAGTCGGCAATCGTTTCTTTGCTTACACACACTTTTTCGGTGTGCATGCTGTGTTCTCCTATGGTTTTGGTGCTTACGGGTTTGAAAGTGCCTGCTCCCACATGAAGAGTTACAAAGTCATATCGGATACCTTTTTCTTTCAGACGGGCGAATGTCTCGTCCGAAAAGTGAAGCCCTGCCGTCGGAGCTGCCACCGAACCATCTTGGTCTGCATAAATGGTTTGGTATTCGCTCTTGTCGGTCTCTTCTGCCTGCCGCTTGATGTAGGGAGGCAGCGGAACAACTCCCATAGTCTGCAAAATTTCTGCAAAACTCTTGTTGCCGTTCCACTCAAATTCCACAATCCAACACTCTTCTTTCTGTTCCACTCTTTCAACCGAGAGAGTGATGTCCTGATTGTTGATTTGAGCGTGTTTGCTCAGTTTTCCGCTTTTCCACTTCTTGTTGTTGCCCACAAGACACTTCCATTTACACTTATGCTTTTGGGCAAAGGCAAGCTGCATTTCGCAAGGCTCTATGGGTTCGAGGCAGAAAATCTCGATTGTCGAGCCGCTTTCTTTTTGGAAAAACAGACGAGCATACACCACCTTGGTGTCGTTGAGTATCAAGAGGGTATCTTTACTCAACAACTCGGGCAGTTCGCAAAATAAATGGTCTTTTGGCAAACCATTCTCGCCAAAACACAACAACTTTGCCTTGTCTCGCTGCAACAAAGGATACTTTGCAATCTTCTCTTCGGGCAACGGATAGTCAAAATCTTCTATGGCAACGGACGAAACGTCAAACATTTTTCCTATGCCTGCTTTATTGTAAAGGTATAACTCTCCATTATAGGATTGTGAAGAAGTTCCTTGCAAGCCTTTTCTACTTTTGCCTCTGCCTCGCTTTGGTCTGCAGCTTCAATTTCAAGGGTTATGTGCTTGCCTATGCGTACGTTGCTGATAACTCCCAATCCTATGTTTTTCATGCTTGATGTTACAGCTTTACCCTGAGGGTCCAACAATGCCTTCAACGGCATTACGTCAATCTCTACGTTGAATTTCATTTCTTAACTATGTTTGTGATTATTGATATTGCGATATATGTCAAAATAATGAACGGTATGGCAAAACAATTCAGCACAAAGAGCAACACAATGCTTATCAGCAGGAAGCTGAACTTGATTTTGTTGTCGTGCCACGAAAAGTTTTTGAATTTGAGCGAGAACATCGGCAGTTCGCTCACCAAAAGAATGCCCATTATGACCGAGCCGATGCAGATAAACCACGGATTGGTCAAAAAGTTTGCTATTGCCGAGTAAATCCTTTCGTCATAAAATCCCCACAAGTGAGTTTTTGAAAAGGCAAGTCGGTCTATAAGGGGAACGGAAAGCCAAAGCATTGCATTGGCAGGTGTTGGCAGTCCTATAAAACTTGTAGTCTGTCTCTCGTCTGTGTTAAACTTTGCAAGGCGATAGGCAGACATCAAAACCATGAAAAGAGGCAGAAGCGAGATTGCTTTTGCCGAAAGAGTGTCGGGCAGAGTTGTTTCGAGAGATTTGACCATTATCAAAGAGGGTGCAAGTCCGAATGTTACTACATCGGCAAGCGAATCTAATTCTTTTCCTATTGGTGAAGACACTCCCAAAAGACGGGCAGCAAATCCGTCAAAAAAGTCAAAGATTGCCCCTGTTACTATCAGCAGAGCGGCAAGAGGAGCCATGCCCTCAAACAAATAATATACCGAAAGCACTCCGCAGAGCAGATTTGCCAAGGTTATGCAGTTTGGAATTTGTTTTCGTACCATAAGTATTTCTTTTCAATGCCCAAAATTACTCATTTCTTACTAAATAACGCTCAAAAAAGGTACTTTTTGTTAGTTTTTCACGTTATAATGTGTATCTTTGCAGGGCGAAACAGGCAGTAAGACCAAAAAATAACAAGCTGAAACAATGTTGATTGTTGGTCGTAAATTGTCAAATCTTTGCAAGAAAGTTGCTCTTTGCAGACTTGGAAATCTAACTTGGCGTTTGAGAAAAATAAAACGGCGTTTTGGCAAAATAAAACGGCGTTTTGACAGATTGAAACGCCGTTTTATTTTGCCGGTGTCTCAAAGTGCATTTTGCAAAATCGGCTTGCTTGTTTTTGAAACTGTGAAACCAAATAATAACAAGAAAAGATAAAATAATTACTTGCTATGAATGAAGATGCAAAAAAGATGTTGTCCGAAGCGGACAGTTTGATGAGCGATGCCGTTCAACACTTGGACAAAGAATTGGGTAAGTTGCGTGCAGGAAAGGCTTCGCCTGCAATGTTGGGCGGAGTTAAGGTGGATTATTATGGAACGATGACTCCGATAGATCAGGTTGGAAACATCAATACTCCCGATGCGAAACAAATAGTTGTGCAACCATGGGATAAGAACCTTTTGGGTGCAATAGGAAAAGCCATTCAGGCTGCCAACTTGGGCTTTGTGCCAAAGGTTGAAGCTGATGTGGTGAGAATTGTTTTGCCTCCCGTAACCGAAGAAAGAAGAAAAGAACTTTGCAAAAAGGCAAAGGCTGAGGCTGAAAATGCCAAGGTGAGCATAAGAAACGTTCGTCGTAATATTTTGGAAAAGATAAAGAAGTTGAAAGACAGCGGAGTTCCCGAAGATGAGGTGAAGTCTTTGGAGAAAGAAATGCAGGATATTACAGATAAGTATATCAAAAAAGCCGATGAGGTTACCTCTTCAAAAGAGAAAGAGATAATGTCTATATAATAAATAGGTACAAGCAAAAGGAACAATGGCAGATATGTAGTTTCATGTCGGCTGTTGTTCCTTGATTGTTGAATGAATGAAGTCAAAATTGCGAAAACAGACAACAATAAACTAAAAAATAAATCAAAAATGGAAGACAAACGGGTGAGATATTCTGATGAAGAATTGCAAGAGTTCAAGGAAATCATTCTTGAAAAATTGGCAAGGGCAAAAGAAAACTTAGCCACGCTTACCGAGGCATTTGCCAACGATTCCAACGACATCAGCGATACAGCTCCCACATTCAAAATCCTTGAAGAGGGAAGCAGCGTCAGCAGCAAAGAATATAATGCAAACATGGCCGCTCGTCAGCAGAAATTCATAAAAGACTTGGAGTCGGCTCTAATCAGGATTGAAAACAAAACCTACGGAGTGTGCAGGGTTACCGGCAAACTTATTCCCAAAGAAAGACTTCGCCTTGTTCCCCATGCAACTTTGAGCGTTGAGGCAAAACTAAACCAAAACAAAAAGTGAAAGAGCTGAAAAAACCACTTGTCTTGGTTATTGCAATTCTCCTTGCGGACCAAATTTTAAAAATATGGGTGAAACTGAACTTTACATTGGGTGAGGAGGTTTCTCTTTTGGGAGATTGGTGCAAGTTGCACTTTATTGAGAACGAGGGAATGGCGTTCGGAATGTCCTTTGGGGGAGAAGTGGGCAAGTATCTGTTGACCGGTTTCAGGATTGTGGCATCTTGTTTGATTGGTTGGTACCTTGTGAAGTTGATAAAGAGCAAAGCTCGCACGCTTACCATATATAGTTTTACTCTTATCTTTGCAGGAGCTGTGGGAAACATATTGGACTCTCTGTTCTATGGACTGATATTTTCTGAGAGTACCTTCTTCTCTTTGGCTCAGGCTTTTCCTCCCGAGGGAGGTTATGCTCCGCTTGGTTTGGGTAAGGTTGTGGATATGTTCTATTTCCCTCTTATCGACACCGTTCTGCCCGATTGGCTACCTATATGGGGAGGAACACATTTCAGATTCTTCAATGCTATCTTCAATATTTCCGACATTGCGATAACAATGGGAGTTATCGTTTTGTTGATTACCTTGTTTGTGAATGACAAAAAGTCGTCCGAGGTCGTGGCAGAGCAAACTCAAAACGACCTTTCGACAGAAAAAAATAACTAATCGAAGTGGAATTACTGATAATATTGGCACTCATACTTGTCAATGGATTGTTTTCAATGTCCGAAATATCGGTTGTTTCGTCTCGAAAGTCGAAACTTGACGCTCAGGCTAAGAAAGGAAACAAGACAGCACGACAAATTTTGAATGTTGCGGAAAATCCCGACAACTTTCTTTCGACCGTTCAGATTGCAATCACAGCCGTCGGTTTGATTACGGGTATGTATTCGGGCGAAAGTCTCAGAGAACCATTGGGGAATTTTATTGAGAGATTTGGGATTGACCCTTACTCTGCCGAAGCAATCGCAAGAGTGGTCATAATACTTGTAATCACCTACGTTACTCTTGTGCTTGGAGAATTGTTTCCTAAAAAGCTCGGAATGAACAGCCCTGAGAAAATATCGGGCATAATCATCAAACCGATGAACTTGCTTACCAAGCTGTTCTATCCCTTTGTGTGGTTGCTGTCTGTTTCTACTCAGGCACTGACTTCAATATTCGGAATAAAGAAACACAACAACACCGTTACCGAAGAAGAAATCAAGTCGATGATAAACGACAGTACCGAAGGCGGAGAGATACAAGAAGTCGAGCAAGACATAGTTGATAGAGTCTTTTCGTTGGGAGACAGAGACATTTCGTCGCTTATGACACACCGAACAGAGTTTGAGTGGCTCGATGTTGATGATGTACTCTCTTCAATCAAAGAAAAACTTGCCAGAAAGATACATTATATATATCCGGTGGCAGACAAAACTCTCGATAAGATTGTTGGAGTGGTCTATCTCAAAGATTTGTTCAAAAATACAGACAACAACAAGACCATAAAAGACATAATGAGACAACCGCAATACCTCCACGAAAGCGTAAGTGTTTATGATGCTTTGGAGACTTTCAAAGAGAATAAAATACATTACGCATTGATAATAGACGAGTTTGGAATGGTTGAAGGAATGGTTACGATGAATGATATTTTGGAGTCGCTTGTCGGCAACTCTTCGGAGTTTGAGACAGAAGATGACGAAGACGAATTTATGGAAAGAGCAGACGGTACTTTCCTTATAGGCGGACAGTATTCGTTTTACGACTTTTTGAGCCATTTTGATATGGAAGATGTTTATCAAGACAACAATTACAACACCATAAGCGGTCTGCTGTTTTCAAAAATCGGTGTCATACCAAAAGAAGGCGAGAAAATCGAATGGGATAAGTTCGTATTTGAGATAGTAGATATGGATTCGACAAGAATAGACAAAGTCCTTGTTTCAATAAAAAACAATGAAAATCAATCAGTTCAAGAAGAGTGAAAGACAAAAAAACGCCATTTTGGCGATTTTTTCGCCGATAAAGATTGTATTTCAAAAATAAGATTGTAAATTTGCAAAATCCTATGGAGGAGAAAAGAAGTTCAATTTAAGTAATAATAAAACAACAAAAAACGCGATGAAAAAAGTATGTGCTTATTTGTCAATGGTTATGTTATTGACGTTAGGTTTATCAAATGCAGTTTTTGCACAAAATCAAAAAGATGCAGAAACTGAAACGACAAGTGTTTCTGCCACAGAATCTGCAGTTGAACAACAACCGGCAGCAGAGGCTGAGGAAGTTGCAGCTCCGGCAGAAGAAGTTTCTTTCCACCAAGCCCTCAAGAAAAAATACATCGAAGGTGGTGTTGGTTGGATGACTCCGGTATTGGTTTGTTTGATTTTGGGTTTGGCATTGGTTATTGAAAGAATCCTTTATCTAAACCTTGCAACTACAAATGCAGACAAGCTTTTGAAGAAAGTTGAAGAACGCATTGTGGCAGGCGATGTCGAAGGAGCAAAAGACGTATGTCGCAACACAAGAGGACCTGTTGCCTCAATCTTCTACCAAGGATTGGACAGATTGGACAACGGTTTGGAAGATGTTGAAAAGGCTTTGACCTCATACGGCGGAGTTCAAATGGCAAGATTGGAAAGCAACATGGTTTGGATTTCCTTGTTTATTGCAATCGCACCTTCTTTTGGTTTCTTGGGAACAGTTATCGGTATGGTTCAAGCGTTCGATGACATTGAAAAAGCAGGTGATATATCTCCAACCGTTGTTGCAGGAGGTATGAAAGTTGCCCTTTTGACAACAGTCTTCGGTTTGATAACAGCTTTGGTTCTTCAAGTTTGCTACAACTACTTGCTATCTAAGATAGAAGGATTGGTTGCAACAATGGAAGACTCTTCAATCACATTCATGGACATCTTGGTAAAAAACAGAAAAAAGTAATTTACCACGACCCAAAAGCCTGTTTGTTCAGGTAAAGAGTAAATACTTTGTAATAACCAAGGAGGTAAAATGAAAAAAGATTTTAGAAAAATATATTGGATAATAGCAATAGCTATCGGAGTTATTGCGTCTATATGTGCAGTTGGCTATGCAATCTCATTTGACAAGGCAATGCCTATTGAAGAACAATCGACAGCCATGATGTTTTGGAACATATCATATTGGAGTGTCATGGTATTGTTTGGAGCAAGCATAGTGGCAGCATTGGGATTTGCACTAACACAAATCATAAAAGGTTTGATAGAAGACCCAAAGAAACAAATGGGTATCTTGATAGGCGTGGGAGCATTGGTTATTGTGTTCGTAGTGTCTTATCTATTGTCTTCGGGAACAGATATTCCTAAAGAAGTATTTGAAAAGACCGGTTCGGACTATTCAAGTTCCAAACTTATCGGAGCGTGCATGTACACCGTGTATGTATTGTTTGCAGGCGTAATTTTGGCTGCTGTATATGCGGAAATAGCAAAAAAATTGAAGTAAAATGGCAAGAGGAAAGAAGAAATTACCGGCACTTAACAGTTCGTCCATGTCGGACATTTCGTTTTTGTTGCTGACCTTTTTCTTGTTGACATCTTCAATCAACACGGACATGGGAATACAAAGACGACTTCCGCCGCCATCGGATCCGAACGTCAAGCCGCCTGACATTCACCGAAGGAACACTTTTGTTGTTTTGGTGAACAAAGACGACCAGCTCCTTTTCAACGGAGAGTTGGGAGAGATTAACTTGTTGAAAGAAAGAGCAAAAGAATTTCTTTCAAACCCCAACAATTTAGACAATCTTCCCGAAAAGATGACAAAGGACATTCCTTTGTTGGGAACGGTTGAGGTATCGAAGGGAGTAATCTCATTGCAAAATGACCGTGGAACCTCATACGAAATGTATCTTATGGTACAAAATGAGCTTACGGCAGCAGTCAATGAATTGAGAGACGAAATGGCAAAAACAAAATTTGGAAAAGCATACGTCGATTGCAGCGAAGCACAAAGAGAAGCAATAGACAAAGCAATTCCGATTGCTATTTCGGAAGCAGAACCTAAAAACATAGGAGGTAACAAGTAATGGCAAAATTTAAGCAAAAGAATTCAGGCTCGTTACCTGAGATGAACATGGGTTCGATGTCCGACATTATCTTTATGTTGTTGTTCTTCTTCATGGTGATTACCACAATGAGAGAAAGCTCTCTCATGGTCAAAGTAAATGTACCTCAAGCCTCCGAAATCCAAAAGTTGGAAAAGAAGTCGCTTGTAAGTTACATCTACATCGGAACACCGATTGAAGAACGCAAATACGGTTCGGCAACACGTTTTCAGTTGAATGACCAATTTGGAGAGTTGAACGACATTGTCTCTTTCGTCGAAGCAGAAAGAGCTGCAAGAAGCGAAGAAGACAAACCCTTCCTCACAACCACAATCAAGTGCGACAAGGAAGTGAAAATGGGAGACGTAACCGACGTAAAACAAGAATTGAGAAAAGCAGGTGCGTTGAGAATAATGTATGCTGCATCTCGAAGAGTAAAAGATACTTACTAAGAGTATTGACACCGACAAATATGAGAGTTGTTCGCAACAAGCGGACAACTCTTTTTTGTAAAAGCAGACATGGAATTTTCGTTTAAGCAATTCTCACTCGACCACAGCCTTTCATCAATGAAAGTCGGCACCGATGCAGTCCTTCTCTCATCACTCATGCCTCGCAATCGGGCAAAACATATACTCGACATAGGCACAGGGTGTGGAGTTGTGGCACTATTGGCAGCCCAATTCAACCCGCAAGCCACGGTAACCGCAATCGACATCGACACTCCGAGTATGGCACAAGCACGAAATAACTTTGCATCAAGCCCCTTTGCCGACCGAATGCAGGCAATCGAGACAAGCCTCCAAGACTTTGCGGCAAACAAAGACCATATCGGTCGCTTTGACCTTGTTGTCAGCAATCCGCCCTACTTTGTCGATAGCCTCAAAGCCCCCAAGGCAAGCCGCAACCTTGCACGACACAACGACAAGCTCCCCTTTGGCGAGCTTGTGGAGGGCATTTCACGCATCATAACCCCCGAAGCCCAAATAGCAATCATACTCCCCGAAGCCCAAAGCAAAGAAACCGAACAGCTCTTTGCCCGCAAGAACATACACATATCAAGACAAGTCAAAATCTTCCCCAAAGAAGACAGACCGATAATAAGAGTAGTCAATATATACAGCCCTAAAGCCGTCCGCCGAGAAGAAGCAACCCTCACCATTCGCACTTGCAACGGCGAATACACCCCCGAATACAAAGCCATAGTTTCCGAAATCCTTCTGTAAAACGGCGTTTCGACATTAGCGAAACGCCGTTTTATTTTTCTGAAAGGGCGTTTTGGTCGAATAAAACGGCGTTTTGGTTTACAATAAACGCCGCATTTTTAAGTCCTCTTAAATGAGGAAGTTTTCTTTTGCAACTATCTGATTTTAAGAATGTTTTTATAGTTTGTTTTAAACTGATTTAGTCCAAAATACTTTAGTATTATTCCCTTGTGAAGTAATTTTTTTCGCATTCATTTGGCGGTTTCTTTTGAATTTTTTCTATATCTTTGTCGTGTCATGTTTTTGTAGTACAATCGTAAAATCTTTTGAAAAATGAAAAGGATTAAGGTTGCTATCTTGTTATGCTTGTTAAGCATGATATTAAATAGTAGTGTTGCACAGATTTTCCTTAATGGAAATACGGGAGATGAGTTGTATAACCCTCCATTGCTTAGTGGTTGGAATGTTTCAAATAGAACTATGAAGACACTGCAATATAATGATACTACGTTTATTAGTTTCTATAATTCTTCATCTTATATAAGATGTTTATAAAGCTGTAGTCAACTATATGGCAAGACCGTCAGTATATTATGATACTATTGCAGGTCCAGTTTGTCAATGAATTAAATTGTGTTTAATCTAAAAAAACAAATAACCATGAAAGCAAGAAATCTTATTTTGTCAGTTGCATTGATGCTCTCATATTGCGGAGCTTATTCGCAATATCAGTTTGAACCCGAGCCAAATCCAAATACTTATGATTATATGTATGTGTTTGACACCTCGTATTTGGTAAATTGTTTCCTTTCGGACGACTCTTTACATTTGGAAGTCCATTTTGATTGGGATTCTGTTGAAGAATACTATGCAGGAAATCTTTATATTCCTCGATATTCCGACTATTATGCCGAATTGAGTTACTATACGGGATTGAAAAGACGCTTTTGCGATTCTACCTTGCCCGATGTTCAAGGTTATGTAGTGGGAGCTAATTGTCTTGGCAGTGAGAAATATGCCGAGGCTTTTGCACAAAACTACACTTTGACACAGATGAACGAAAGCAATTACGTCATTTGCGGAGTTGCAATCAAACTAAACAGGAGTGCATTGGACGATGTGAGACATCTTTGCGTACTCAATGACAATTTTGATACCCTGTCTTCAACACCTTTTCACACACTTTCGATAATTGACCCTGCAACCAATACAAGAATACCATGGAACAGAGGAGGTTGGAATATGTATTATTTCCCTAATACCGACTTTGACTCTCTCACAAACCTCACAAACTTCAAACTTGCATTTGATGTCCCTCTCTACGGAGGCGGAAATACATTCAGAGCCACCCATACCTGCAATGTCTATTCCCCTTGTGTGTTCGATTCTGTAAGAGCAAACGGAGGACCTTTTGCAATGGGCTATCCGTTGGACACTGTTTTTTACGGCATATTCCACCCGAACACACTTTACTATATCAATACCTACTATTGGATGCACACATTGGTCGAAGCATGGACAGAATTGAGAGACCAAGGTGTTTTTGACAGCATAGTAATACCCCTTTGCAACAAATCAGAAACCAAATACATAAAGCACGGAGGCGAATGGATTGCATTTGAAGACGATCCTGTTTATGAATTATACAGAGATATACAAATAGCAATGGTTCCCATAATCATGATTCCAAAACAATCGGGAGGATTATCCGAAGTCGAAATGGATAAAATATGCTATCTCTATCCCAATCCTGCAAAAAATTACTTCAAAGTGTTAAGCCATTTCGACATAAAGAACATTCAAATAGCAGATATGTCGGGTAAGATTGTGTTGGAAAAGAAATTACATGACTTTGAGGCTGTCATAGATACAAGAAGTCTGACTCCGGGAAGCTATGTTGTGAAAATACTTACCACAAGGGGCTGCACAGAGAAAAAATTAGTCGTTCAATAACAGCCATTTTGAAGACTTTCGTAAAATAGTTGAAAGAAAAGCAAAACCAAAACGGCGTTTCGTCATTAACGAAACGCCGTTTTATTTTTCTGAAAGGGCGTTTTGTCAGAATAGATCGGCGTTTCATTTTCCAAATTGGCATTTTGGTTTTTATCTTCTTGCTTGTTACACAGCGAAATAGTATTACCAAATGGCGGAAAGGCGTTTTGTCAAAGATAATCAGCGTTTTATGCTGCTTGTTTGGCGAGGTTAAATTGTCGCCTTGTCGTTTGGGCTTCGGTAGTCGCTTTCTTCCCATTGATATTTAGCGGTTTCGGGAACAAAAAATTTGCCTATGCGGTAGTCGATATTGGCTTTGTGTGCCTGAGAGAGCTGATAGCGGCGAGGAATGCGGTAGAGTTTGCCGTCTTTGAGCAGTCTTGCTCCGGTTTGGTGAAATCTGAATGGTACGTTTGCTGCTACACATTGTTCTCTCAGGTCGAGAATCCAGTCGAAATTGCACACTCTTGCCTGCAATCCGCTCTCTCCTCCGGTGGCAACTTCCTCAATGTCGCTGTCGATGTAGGCTCTTATGTCGATATGTTCGATAAGGGGTGAGGCGATTATGCTTTTGTGTTTTATGGGAAGGGCTTTGAATATCGGAAGTCGGTAGTCTGCCATTTGTTGATTTTCGACTGTGCAGCCCACAAGCACATTGTCGTATCCTTCGTTCCAATCGTCGGGAATGCACTGCATGAAACGGTCGATGCGTTTGGTAAAGAAGTAAAACCACAGGTCGTTTCTTTGGCGTATCATCTGCCAACACTCTTTTCTCCAAGGGTCGGCGTCTTGCAGAAGGAAGTCTGAGGTGAAGCAGGTGAAGACTATTTTTCCGCTTTCGATTTTCCACGATTTGTCTCTCTTGCGTTTTATCGGCAGATTGAAGGCTGCCGTTTTGCGGGTGATGTTTGAAGCTGTCTGTGTGCCGTACATGCTGTCTTGTCGATAGACATAGCAGTGCAAACAGCCCGGGCTGATTTTCGTACAGCCGTGCCATGGATTCCAATCGGCATATATCTCCCATTTTTCGGACATTTGCTGTGGTGTTTTGTCTTTTGTCAAATCAAAAAAGCGGCAATTTGAGCTTGCAAATCGCCGCTTTTGTGTCTTGTGTTCAAATGTTGGTTACTGGTTCTCCGATTTCTTTTTGTTCAAAAGGGTTTTTGGTGCATCAGATGAGGCTGATAAGGACGAAAGCCCAGTGTGCCACAATTCCTGCAACAAATCCTCCGATTGTGTGGGCGAGAATGGCTTTTGAAATGAGCTTTCTGTATCCCAACGAATCCAACATTGCGGTGTGTGTAGAGAGAAATCCGCTCCAACACATTCCCATTGCGGTACAAACAGCTATTGCATTTCCGTCTATAAATCCTTCGGCTGCAAACTTTGGAATAAGACTCAAGGCAGCACCCACGGCTCCGAGCGAGGTGATTGGGAAAGACACCAATTCGGCATGAGTAAATCCGAACAACCATTCAAAGACTATGCTGATTTTGTTTGCAAGATATGGCAACAAAGCCACACCTTCGTATGCTGCTCCCGTATATTCTCCGCTTTTTGAGGTCCCGAAAGTGAGCATCATGACGAAAGTCGAAATCACAAGCACTCCCGGAATGATTGCAACGCCGATTGATACTCCGCTTTTGCCTCCGTCCAACACCGAATTCAAAATCCTCATGAATATGTTGCCTTCACTCTTGAAAGAAATGTTCTCTTCATTTCCTTCGGCATTCACAGCTTCTTTCATTTCGGGGTAAGCCTTTATTGTAAAACGCTGCATCAGACGAGTCGAAACAATACAACCGCCCACCGCTCCGATAAGTCCTATCAAAGCTCCTGAGCCATAACCCAAGCCTGTCATGAAAACTATCACTATCAAGCCCATTCCGAATGCCGTTCCGAAGTTGGTGAGCGACACAAGCTGGTATTTCTTGAAGTATTGGCTGAAATTTTTGTCGTTTGCCAAACTTATGATTGCAGGATTGTCGGAAAGAAAGGTCAAGACGCCGCCCAAAGCTGCCACTCCGGGAAGGTTGAACAGCGGTTTCATCAAAGGACGCAATATCTGCTCCAACAATCTCACTACTCCGAACTCTGTGAGCAGCTTACTTAGCGCTCCCGAAAGCACGGTTATCGCCATGAGGTAGAAAACGGTGTTCATCAAAAGGTCGTATGCCGTTTTCATTATGGTGTTGAGCATATTTGCCAATCCCATTCTGTGAGCCAAATAGCCGAATATGGCAAAGAAGACAACAAGGAAGCACAAGGCTTCGATGCTTCTTCGTGTCAAAAAACTTAATTGTTTGAATTTCATATTTGTTTGTCGTTTTGTTCTATCTGTTTATCGCTTGCATTTTCCAAGTCAGTCCCATGTTGAAATAGAGCTTTGAAGGCGTTTGGTTGTTTGAGTAAAGGTAGGCATGAAGCCTCACATCGTTCTTTCCTCTCAAAGGGAAGAACTCGCAACCTGCACCATAAAATCCGTATTCTGTTCCCGGGCTTACACAATAGTCCCAATGGTAAAAATTGTTTGAGGGAACAGGACTTTGAGCCTTGTTCATGTCATATCCTCCCTTGACGAACAGTCTCCACTTGTCGCCGATTGAGGCTTTGAGGTTGGCAATCAATGAAAAATCATCAAAAAAGCCCTCCTGCTTTTCGTGATAGCGGTTGATGTAATCTAACTCCAACACAAAGCAATCAAAAGAGAATTGGTTTCCCAAGGCGATATAGTTGATAAAGTCGCCTTTTCGCTGCTCTATCATATTGAGAGAGTAAATCGTTTTGAACCAATTGAAGTCGCCGTTCCACAAAAGGTTGTACGAATACAGACTTCCGAGCGACGAAGAGGCAAAAGGAGAGTTTGCCACTTGGAATTGGAGAGTGTTTCTGCCCGCATTGTCTCTGAAACCAAGGTTTATGCCAAGTTCATAGCAGGGAATGTTGTTGCAAAAGTCCGAAAGAAAATAGCAATCTATCGGAGCATAGTCGTATTCAAACGTTCCTATCGCCACAACCTGCTTTCCGGCAGAAACAAAGAAGTTATTGTCGATGTCATACTTCAAATAAATCCAGTCGGTTGCATCAAGCATATCGTAAGTCGAGATTGGCTTGTTCAGTCTCTGCCTCAAATGATATTCCAACTTGGAATTGATTTTGCCATCGAGTATTAAGTTGAGATTTTTTCCCGAAAAACCACTCTGAGTGCTGTTCTTGTCCGATTGACAATTAAAGTCTGCCCTTGCATCAAAGCGTAAGGACATTTCTTCTTGCTGACTTAATGCGGTCAGAGTTGAAACCGCTGCCACAAATAGGCATAAAAGGGTCTTTTTTACCATAAAAATTTGTAATAATTCAACATAATTTGAGAGGACAAAGGTAAGAAAAAACTGCCATAAGACAAGGTCGGAACATTTCAAGGAGAGAAAAATCATCTTTGTTCGGCTTTCGCTCTCTCTTCGAAAGGAAGTATGTATGTTTGTTAAGGCTGTGATTTATAACGATATGCATAGTTGCTTTCTTGAACAAGAGTTTCAAAATAATGTTTACCTTTGCCGCAAAAATGTTTTGAAGAATGAGTGAAATTGTTTTGGAAACTCGGCGACTTGTGTTGAGAGCTTGGAGAATTGAAGATGCAAAAAGTCTGTTCCGCTATGCGAAAGAGCCGCTAATAGGGGAGAGGGCAGGTTGGCAGGCTCACCAATCAGAGGAAGAAAGCAGGGAAATAATTCGTACTGTCTTTGCCTGCCCCGAAACATACGCCATGGTGTTGAAAGAAACTCGTGAACCGATTGGTTGTGTGGGCTTGTTGTTGCAGCAGGGACACCTTCCGATGAACCAAAACGAAGCCGAGATAGGTTATTGGCTCGCAAAACCATATTGGAACAAAGGCTTGACAACCGAAGCCGCCAAACGACTGATTTGCCACGCCTTTTGCGATTTGTCTTTGGAGAGATTGTGGGCTTGTGTCTTTGAGGGCAATGCTCAATCGCTTGCAGTACTCAAAAAATGCGGCTTTGTGCTTCATCATTGTGCCGACAAAGAGCAAACCCAATCGGGAAAAGCCGAAGTGTATCTTCACTTGGAGGCAGCTTCTTTTCAAGACAAGTAACGTATAGTTCAAAAAGAAAGAGGGAACGACCGTTTTGCCGTTCCCTCTTTTGATGTTATCCCATCAGGATTCGAACCTGAGATAAGAGAGCCAGAATCTCTTGTGTTACCGCTACACTATGGGACATCGTATCTTACAAATACACCTTGCTAACGTTTGTTTGCGATTTTTATTTCGCACTGAGGTGTAATTATTTTGTTTTTTAACTTTTGTTGATCTTTTAATTGTGCTTCCAATTCCTTGATTGAGGAGCCTCTTGTTCTCATTCGGTTCTCGCTAATGCCCTGCGAAACAAGATAATTCATGATTGCATCGGCACGTTTCTTCGATATTTCGTTGTCTTTTCTGACGTTTAACCCTTCCGTTGCAATTCTTCCGATAATATCCACGTTGATTTGAGGATATTCGTTCAGCGTTTTGACAATTTCATCGAGTGCATAGTAGCATTCTTTCATCAAAATAATTTCTCCTTGTTCGTTTTCGTCAAAGTACAACTCGCCATTGAGAGGAATGTTTGAGCCGGGTTTGATTTGCACAAGTCGTGCGGTCAAGACAGAGTCTTTTGCTGCTGCTTGTTGATAGGTTATCGTTCTGTTGAAACGAAAGTATCCTTCCTTGCCAAGGCTTACGTTGTAGCTGCGCTCGGGAAGCAGTTTGATTTTTACAGCACCTGCGTCTTTCTTTTCAATGACCGTTC
>SAMEA3663010__coassemble_115_pt1 | contig 42094 bp, 28 predicted proteins | sample SAMEA3663010__metabat2_low_PE_013 | metagenome-assembled genome bin SAMEA3663010 (sample SAMEA3663010) | pig gut metagenome | biome: pig gut; feature: pig-associated habitat; material: faeces | place: France | collected 2012 | reverse complement strand
TAGTATATAAAGAGAGAAAGTTAATCTACAAATAGTAGAAATTCAAAAAGGTCTTAGCCTTCATCTTCATCTCCAAGATAGTATTTACATCTACAAATAGTAGAAATTCAAAAAGGTCTTAGCCTTCTATCGTATTGCTATTCTTTATATATGATCTACAAATAGTAGAAATTCAAAAAGGTCTTAGCCCAAAAACGGATTTGGAGTAGTGTATCGAAATCTACAAATAGTAGAAATTCAAAAAGGTCTTAGCCTGCTGTAAGTATTTTGTTCGCTCTGTTAATCTACAAATAGTAGAAATTCAAAAAGGTCTTAGCCGGGTACTTCATACTCTAAAAGATACCTCATATCTACAAATAGTAGAAATTCAAAAAGGTCTTAGCCTTTTTCCTGCATCACTCTCGTATCTCGTTCATCTACAAATAGTAGAAATTCAAAAAGGTCTTAGCCTACTATTCTATTACTTGCGTTTTTACGATCTACAAATAGTAGAAATTCAAAAAGGTCTTAGCCTTGTCAGACAGAATATTTAATGGCGAAATCTACAAATAGTAGAAATTCAAAAAGGTCTTAGCCTTGAAATATATCATTTGCTTTCCGTCGTGAATCTACAAATAGTAGAAATTCAAAAAGGTCTTAGCCAGTAAGTAATAACATTAAAAACATAAAGAATCTACAAATAGTAGAAATTCAAAAAGGTCTTAGCCCAGTAGACCCGTGGGAATGGGAATTAGATATCTACAAATAGTAGAAATTCAAAAAGGTCTTAGCCTACGAGCAGAGATTAAAAGAGGCGGCAGAATCTACAAATAGTAGAAATTCAAAAAGGTCTTAGCCCTACCTTATTACCTTACTTGATATATCGAATCTACAAATAGTAGAAATTCAAAAAGGTCTTAGCCATATTTATAAAATAAGTAAATAATAAGATCTACAAATAGTAGAAATTCAAAAAGGTCTTAGCCCAAAACAAAAATCAAAGTAACATGAAAATATCTACAAATAGTAGAAATTCAAAAAGGTCTTAGCCAAAGTAGTAGGTAGTAAGTATATTGTAATCTACAAATAGTAGAAATTCAAAAAGGTCTTAGCCTTTCTTCTGCTATAATCTGAGCATCTTATCTACAAATAGTAGAAATTCAAAAAGGTCTTAGCCCAAGAATGCAAATATCGAATCGACCGTCATATCTACAAATAGTAGAAATTCAAAAAGGTCTTAGCCCTGCGAGATGAATGGGCGAGGTCGCTTGATCTACAAATAGTAGAAATTCAAAAAGGTCTTAGCCAACGATGCAAATTGATACCTATCGCCGTATCTACAAATAGTAGAAATTCAAAAAGGTCTTAGCCCCATGAACCCCAATAAAAGAGTTTATTTATCTACAAATAGTAGAAATTCAAAAAGGTCTTAGCCAAAAATACCTGTGCAGCATGATTTTTGACATCTACAAATAGTAGAAATTCAAAAAGGTCTTAGCCACAGATATACAGATACACACATATACACCTGATCTACAAATAGTAGAAATTCAAAAAGGTCTTAGCCTGCGATACTCTACTTTCTTTTCATCGAATCTACAAATAGTAGAAATTCAAAAAGGTCTTAGCCGTAGGTAGTAAGATATAATATATAAATAAGATCTACAAATAGTAGAAATTCAAAAAGGTCTTAGCCTCTTTTGCTTTGCAAAGGTACAACAAATACCTGATATAGAGTGCGTTTTTGCTTGAAAAATTAAACCAAAAAAAGCCGGCTTAGAATCTTGTTTTGACATAATATGTTGGTTAGTATGTGGTTAGGGTATTTTATCTCTTTACAACAGACAAGGGTTTGCAGTTAAAAATATACTATGGGTTTGTCTCTGTGAATTGCATTGCCGTATTTTACCATTTTGTTATCGTTTACGTCAAAAACAATGACACTGTCGTCAAAACAAAACTGTTTTGCAAATTCTTTAATTCTTTCTACGATATTTTCCATCAGTCGGTTGCTGTTAGAAAATTCATATACAGAATACTGCAAGCGTATTGCTCCGTGTTTTGTCAGCATTTTTGTAAATCTTGTTCTTGTTTTATCGTCTCTTATGTCGTAACTTATTATTTTCATTTGAATAGATATTTAGGGTAATTATCTGTATTTTGTTGCCTCATAAAGCATCTGTAATATTGTTGCACATATACAAAGATTTCAGTTTTGTGTTCGATGATGTTGTTACAGAATACTTTGTAATATTCCGGTGCTTTCTCCCTTTTTAATCTGTATTCTTGTTTTTGTTTTTCAAAGTCTTTCTCCGAGAATTGCTTTCGGTTGAATGCCAATAGTGTTGCATGGTCAATGATGCACCTGAATGGTTCTATAAGGTCGCAAATCAGAGACTTCCTTTTGAACCATAGTCTGTGATATACTCCCACATAAACATCGAAACCGAACAACCTGACTATGCACTCCATAAAGTTGAATAACATAGTGTAACCAATGTCCAACACCGTGTTCATTGCATCACATTTTGTCCGCGGATAGCGTCCCGACCACTCTGTGTGCTGAAAGTATGCGGCGAAGAAAACCTTTGAAGCCGCCCCTTCAATTCCCATAAGTCTGTGATAGTCGTTAGTGTTTGCCAAATATTTGATTGCATTTTCGCAAAATTTGATTGCTTTTGTTGTTTTGTCGTCTTTCTTCCTGCTCAGAGATAGTGCAGCTCGTTGGTTAAGTATTTTGTTTTTGACCAATACTTTGGCTATGGATACATCGTCTTTCGGGAAATCATATTGCCTTTGTCTCAAAAGAAAGTTGCCCTCGGCAGAAGATGCAAAGATGAATACAGGTCTGAGATTGATTTTTGTAACCACAAGAGCTACTGCAAACTTTTGGCATTTCTCTATTAGTGGTGTTGTGATTGTAATATTGCCGATGACAAACAGCATGAGTATCTTCTGAAAGGGAAATTTGGTAAGTGTAACTTCTTTATTTTCTCTTTGTTCGGCAAGCAACAATTCACCGTTTCTCAGTCTAAGTGTTCTATCGTTGTCAAAACAGTTTATCACAAAAACGGATCGGGAGTCGATGTCCTTACGAGTAAACATTGTCTAAGTCTGTTTTGTCGCACAAATTGCAGTATATGCAATGAATACACTTATTTGGGTTTATGGTTATGTTGTCCGAAAGGGGATTATATGAACGAATTTTGTTCAGAAAGTTAATGAACTCCTGCCTTTCGCTTTGTGTTGGTAATTGTTGAGGAAACATTTTGTTGGTTGAGATTTCGTAGAATGCTATTGCGTTTACTTTATATCCCATTTCAATCATACAGAAGTATTGTCCCCAAAGTTGATATAGCTGTCCGCGAAATATGTGTTCTAATCTCAGCTTTCTTTCTATGAGTGTTGCCGTGTTGCCACGATAAAGGTCTATCACACCATACAGACCGAGAGAGTTGCTACATACCGGTAGAGACAATATGTCGCAACTTCTCGAGCTGCCTTTTTTTGAGTCTGTTGCTTTGTGAGCGTTTGTTCCGCTCAGTTGCACAATAGTTTTGAATATATCCTCGTCCGTTTCCATATATACGTTGTGCAGATATATGGAATACGGACAGAAGATAAAGTCATTGAGAGTTGAAAGAGCTATATTGACGTTCATTAGTTTTTGTCTTACTTATCCTGCTGGGCAAACTGCAACCATGCTTTGTTTGTCAAGTCATATTTTGGTTTTTCGAGACTTTGCATTTGTTGCATTTGTTGCAGCAACATCAGACCTTTCCTTGCAATGTTGTATGCTCCGTTTGCGTCTGCGTCTTTTGGCAAGTTGTCAGAGGCTTTTCGGCTGTCATAAAACTCTCCTTTGCTATTCATAACAGGAGAAATGATATAGTCTTCATCAGTGTTGCTTCTGCTGTTTCTCATTTGTAGGGTTAGTCTCAGAAGATGCAACAGTTTTTCAAAGAAATTCTTGTTGTCTGAGGTGCAGATACTCTTTTGTAAATCGGAGTTGATGTCTATCTTATATTCATCAAACAGTTGCTTGAATGCTTCGGTGAGCTTTATCCTTTTGTATTCCTTTCCCACATACTCAATCCTATCTCCGTATGTGCATATAGTCCATTGTGTTTTTGTTCCTTCTGCTTTCTTGGTGAATTTATTGTAATCAAATGAGAACTCGAACCAATCTTTATCTTTGTTGTAGGATATGCAATCGAAGCTGCCGAAAAACTCTCCTGCTGCAACGATGTTTTTGTATCGAGTGTCGAAAAGATTGACAAATCCTGTGGTCGGGTCAATCTTGGAGGTGTTCCATGCCGGAACATAGAACAAAAATCCGCTTTGTTTACTCAACTTTTCAAAACTTTCAAACTTGCTTGTCAGCTGATAGGCGTTGAGTATGCCTCCAATTTCGCACGGGTCTTTCTTCTTATCTGCAAGGTAGTTTAGTTTGTCGATAAGCATCTTTTCAAATTTTTGATAGACTTGCTTTTCTATCTTTTGTCTTCCACGCATAAACCCATGGTTCAAATCTTCCAACACTATGATTGCATTGTATTTCAACATTAGTTTGGTGATTATGTGAATGACCTGCGACAAGTAGCCTTCTTTCAGTTCCTTTATATTCTCTATTGTTTTCCAGTTTTGGCGTGCTTGCTGTCTTTCTGTTTCTTTTTGATCCAATCGTTTGTGGTAGTCAAACTCGTAGGTGTTTTCACAGCCATTGATATTGTATTGGTTGATAATCTTGTTGAGCGACATTTGTTCTTTGATGTTGCCCTTGCTGTCAATCACTGTCAGATATAGCAAATTGCGTTCCCCTCTGTCTATACCGATAATATGAACATCGTTTGCCGAACAAAGGTATTCACGAGTTAGTTGGTTGATATTATCTCTGCCTTGACTTTTGAAGTTGATTGTGATAGGGACATGGAACAAGAACTTGTCTTGTGTAAACCTGCGGTCTTTGATAAGGTCGTAACATAGTGTTCTTGTCTTGCTCGGGTTCAAAGGGTTCTTGTTTTCTATCGGTTGATTGGCAGGGTGAGTTGGCTTTGTAACATTCAGGCTCTTCTTTCTGAAAAATACTTCTGCTTCTCCGTTAAGTTTGTAAACTACATCTTGGAGGTTTCTCTCGTCAAACAGCATTCTCCAATAAAGGGTATGCATATTTTCTGTGCCATGGCTCTTTGTAGAGAAGTCTTTGTTGTAGATTTGGAACAAGTACAGTTTGCCCTCATTTACCAAATTGTCTATATATTGTGTTGAGACTTTTTGAAAGTTTATCTTATAGCCTTGATTTTCTACTTCTCTGTAAAAGCCACTGATGTCTTCATAAGAACTTGTGTCGGAAAAATGAAAGTCGAAATTCTTCCAATCTTCGTGCTTATTTATAGAGGCTTTGAAAAAGTCTATCAATTCATGGCAATCTTGCAGATTGAAATTATCTCCTTTTTTGTGAGTACCTTTTTTGTAGTTTTGTAATAGTTGTTCGCTTGGAGTGTATTTTGCAATTCCCTTTTCTGATAGAAATACCTTTGGAAGCATTTTATTTGCACCGGGGAGTAGCTTGTAAACTACTTTCTCGTAACACTCTCCTTCGCAAGGCAGATTGTCCGAAGCAAAAGAACGATTGTATTGCTTGTTCATGATTGCAAGGTAGTACAAACCATCTTTTCGCAAAATGACAGCAGTATTGTCTGTTTCTTTATTCTTGTCCCAACCATCGCATAATGTGGCATTTCCAAAGTTGAGTTTGATTTTGTCGTTTGAATAAGACCTGCGTGTCATGTAGTTTCTCACCTTGTTGTACAGAGGGGTGAGAATATCCAATGAATCTTTCAACACAGAATAATCAGAGTAAAATCTCTCGTCTTTGGTGCTTTCTTCGCCGCTGCCCGAGAGTGGTTTGATAAAGTGTTGCAGCGTTTTGAAACTATCCAAAAGTGTTTTGATTTTCTCTACCGAGCTTTCGTCTTCGGAGAGTTTTTTATCTGCAGGATACTCTGATTGCAATAGCTCTTTTGCATCGTTGTAAGCGTCTTCGATTTGCTCAAAAATGTTTTTGCCTTCTTCGGTTTCGTTTTCTCCGGTCTTTTTTCCGAGATTTTCAAAGTAGGTTTCAATCATTATGGCTTTGTCTCCAAAGGCTTCTTCGTGCTGCAAGCAGCGGTCAATGTAGTCAATGCTGAAACTTTTGTAGGAGTTGAACAGCTTTGTTATTCGTTCCTCGTATTTCTCGTTGCTTTCCTTATTCTTTTGCGGGCTTTGCCTTTGAAGGTCTGCAAGTATGGCGTATTTGACTACAGCCCAACTGCCGTAAAGTCTTTGTGATATGTCGGTGAGTTGTTGGTCATTGGTGAGGTAAACTCCCTCAAGGTTGTAAGACGAAAGCGATGCGAGAATTGTTTTTATCTGTTGCAATACCGAGCCACATTCGTTAGTCTTTTCGTTTTGCAACTTTTGGCAAAAGTCTTCTATGGTTTGCAGAACCAAGTTGTCGTCCTCCGTAAACTCTTCGGGTAACCAAGAGAGGCTTTGTCGGTCGGATAGGATTTGTTTGTAGAGTAGTTGCATCTTTGGCAGGCGTTGGTCTTTGTGTGTTTGGTTGTAGTGGTTGATGAGTTCGTTCAGACCCTGTACTTTCTCGCCGTCTTGTTTTGATACCCCGCCTACAATAGCATTATATTGCTCAATGCCGCTCTGAATAACTAAGTGATTATAGTATTCCAAAGTAAACATTTGGTCAATGTCGCAACCAAATTCTGTTTGCAAGACTTGAATTTTATCTTGGAGTTCTTCTATTCCTTTTATCTGTTCAAATGTTTTGATGTTGTCAAGAAACTTGGGCAGGTTTTGATGTATCAGACGAAAGGCAATGGCTGTCGATTGTTCCTTGTCGGAATACATATTCTTGCGGTTCTCGTGAAATCCCCTGAAATAGGTAGTAAAGTCATTGAACTCTTCGATAGCTTTCTTTTCTTCTTCGCTGCATTCGATAGCTTTGCACAAGTCTTCTTTTATCAGTTCCTTTTTGTCTATTCTTTTGTAGGCTTCTTGTTTTGTGAGTTGCTTTGTGATTTGTTTTCGGAGGCTTTCTTTGGCTTTTTCAAAGTCGTTTTCTTCCTTTTCGTCTCTATTAGCTGTGGAGTATAATTTGTAATATTCTTCCAAAGAACCTTCCTTAAATTCAAATCCTTGCAGAGCTTTTTCTATAAAGTCTTTATGGTAGCGGTCAATCAACTTTTTGACCACCTTGTAGCTGTCGGCTCTGCCGTTGTCTTGCTCTAAAATGCCGCTTTTGCGAAACATCTCTTCTGTTTTACCCACAGGGCGTAATTCAAATCTCAATGTCTTTGAAAGAGGATACAAATGTGTAAATTCATTCATGATTATTATGTTTTTTATTGTTTAATTTTACTTTGTCTTTTTTCGTTTCGTTGTTTTTGTTGTTGTGGTTGATTATTGCGTTGAGGCGTTTTTCTCTTTGTGGTCGCTCGTCAAAGGGGTATTCGCCCCAGCCTTGTTCGGTTTTGTTCTTGCTGATTATTTCGTCAAACCAATAGTTGTAGTGTTCTATGCTTATTATGCACAGGTCTTTCATCTGATGAATGAGTGCGGCGACCGATATGCCGTAGGTTGTGTGCAGGTCTATGGCTTCTTCCAAGGTGATGAAGTCTCGCTGTGAGCCTATCTCTTCAATCAGCGTTGCTCGCGGAAGCAGGAAGCAGGCTGCAAATTGGTTGCACAGTCGTTCGGGATCGTCGCTTGGGGAGATTGTCAGCAGCAGGTGTCCGAGTTCGTGCAGCAGGGTGAAGCGTGTGCGTTCGGAAGTGGTCAGGCTGCGGTCGATGTTCAGCACAATGAGCGGGTATTTCTCTTCGCCCCATGTACTCAGTCCGAGGATTTCTTTCGGCAGGTCGGCTTCCATGACCTTTATGCCTTTTCTCTCAAACAGACGACAAACACTTGTTATTGCTCCGTTGCCAAGCTGCCAACGTTCTCTCAGAGACAGGGCGGCTTGTTCGGCTTGCTGTTGATTGGCGACCGAAAAGCCTTGCAGTGGATTGTGAAATGCGGTTATTATCTGAGCTTGCTTCTCGGAGTTGATGTATCTTTCGGCAAGGTAGGTGAGGGTGTTTTGAAGTTTCTTTTCTTCTTCGGAAGAAAGGGGTTTGTTCGAGGTTGAGCGAAGTGCCGGCATATCTATTGTGAAACCTTTGTTCTTGAAGTATTCGGGGCTTACTCCCAAGGCTTTGGCTACTTTGTCAAGGGAGCTTTCGCGAGGGCTCATTCGTCCTGTTTCATAGTTGCTCAGGCTCTGCCGAGAGACAATCCTGCCACAAAGAACCGACAGCTCTTCTAAGCTCAAACCTGCGGCAAGCCTTGCACTTTTCAATCGCTCTGCACAAAATTCTTTCTTCATCGGTGCTTATTTTTGTTTACAAAATTACGATAATTTTCTTAAAGTGTAAACAAATTCTCGGATTTTTTCGTCTTTTTCTTTCTTTTTGGCGTTTTCAGCCTCTTGAAATAGTGCTAAAATCGGTGTTTAATTATTTTAGTATCAGTGTTTTGCATACGGACGAAACTAAACGCTGTTTTTGTATCGCAAAACGCCGTTTTGACGAGGATAAAACGGCGTTTTATGGTGAGCAGAACGCCGTTTTATTGTGCTGCATACTTTGCCGCAATGAGCAAAAAGCGTACCTTTGCAAATTGAAACAGATAATAAACAAACAAAATGAATGTTATTCGCACTTTTTCTCACAAGGCACTTTTTCCCGTATTGATTTTGGTGTCTTGCTGTGTTACACTGCCGGCTTTTTTCAAGAGTTTTTCGTTGTTTCTTTTATTCTTGGTGCTTGCTTTGAGCGGCGAGCTGTTCTCTTGTAAGTACAAGCTCAAAAGCATTCTCCGGTTTGACAATCCTTTGTTGTGGTTTGTCGGTCTTTATCTGCTCTATTGTGTTGGTATGCTTTGGACTAAGGACTTAAAGCTCGGATTTGACGACTTGGTAATCAAGCTGCCGATGTTGGTTGTGCCTGTGTTGTTTTTGTTTGTTCCCAAGCGAATGCTTGTACGCAGGAGGTTGTGGTTGTATGCTTTTGCTTTTGTGTGCGGATTGGTGGTTTTTGAAATTTTTTTGTTTGCAAAGGCTGTGATTGCAGGGGGTGGCATTGCCAATATATTGAGGACTTACGGCATTTGTCTGCACCATACTTACAGAGCTTTGGCGTGCAATATGGCTTTGGTTATTTTCTACAAGATGCCTTTGACAAGGCTGTTTGCTTGGTCGGCAAAGCGTTCTGCCATTGTTAGGTTTGTTCTCATGGCTTTGCTTAACTTTTTTGTGGCAACGATGTATTCGCGAATGGGTTTCTTCTTGTTGCTTGTTGCCGACGCTCTGATAGTGATTGATACTCTCTTTGTGCGTAAGGTGTATGGGGAAACTGTGGCAATGTTGGCGATAATACTGTTTACAATCGGCTTGACTTTCAGCAACGAGAGGTTCGGAAAAAGATACAAGACAATACATGAGTTGGAGAACCAAAAGAAAGACACAAAGCCGAAAGCCGACAGACCTCTCATATATTCAAATGCACTCAATTTGATTGGTCAAAATCCTATTTTGGGAGCGGGTACGGGTGATGTGAAGCAGGTGATGAACGATTTGTATAAAAGCCACGGAATAACAGAGGGCAACCTCAATCCTCACAATCAGTTTTTGCAGACGGCAATCGCCCTCGGCTGCGTCGGCTTGTTGCTTTTGCTGATGATTTATCTTTGTTTTGCTTTGCGGTTGTTTGACAGGGGAGCTTGGCTTTTGGTGTCGGCGGTTTTGCTTTCGGCGGTTTGTATGCTTACCGAGAGCGTCTTGGAGCGGCAAATGGGCGTTCACCTGTGCGTCTTTGCATACTGTTGGTTTAATATGATGACAACAAAAAAGAGGAGCTGCAAAAGCAACTCCTCTTTTTGTTTTTGAGGCTTGCAAAAAAGAGCCTTTATTCTTCTTCGTTGTTGTCTCTTGTGTCCGCAATGTCTCCGATGTCGGAATAGTCTCCGTGAATCAACACAAATTTCTCTTTTCCGTTCTCGCCCTCTTCCGATTCTCCTCCGACAATATCTTCGTCGGCTTTGGAAAGTCCGAATGCCTCTTTTTCAAATTCTTCTTCCGAAAAATTGGTGTCAATAACTAAATCGACTTTTACCATATATACTGCATCGTCTGTTTCCAATGGTACAACGTAAAGAATGGAGCCGTCGGGTTTTGTTATCTTTTGTGCAGCCTCGGCGTAACCTTCTCCATACTTTTCGTCAAACGCATCTCGTGCTTCTTGCGGCAGTTTGTCGTAGCTCTTAATCAAATGTTTTTTGTTTTGTGCTTTCATCTGTCGTTCTCCAAATTTTTTGCAATGATACGGAGTTTGATTATATTGAAAGCATGTTTTGAAGTTTTTTTTTGAAGTTTTTTCTCATTGAGTTGTGTATCAGTAGGATAAAAATAAGATTTTATCGGATTACATTGATTGAACCTTTGAATATTTTGCAATTTGAGCCTTGTTTTATTGCCAAATTGTAGAAATAAACGCCTTGCGGAATGCCTTGTGCGTCCCAGTCGTTTTGGTATCCGCGTACATTGAAAATCACTTTGTTGTTTCGGTCAAAAATAATCAGCTCGTTGTCGGGGTAGTCTTCAAGGTTGTGAATGGCAAAAAAGTCGTTCACTCCGTCATTGTTGGGAGTTATCACATTGGGTATGCGTATCTTGATTGCGGGAAGGGTTTCGATTGGTTTGGTTGCTGCTTTTGTGATTTCGGCAGTTTGAGCGGGCTGTTCGACTTTTGGTTTTTCTTCGCTCTTTTTTGCTTCGGACTGAGCGGGTTTGCTCTCCGGAGCTGCGAGGGCTTGTGCGGCAGCCGGAGTTTGGACAACAGGTTCGGTGATTGTAGCTTGAGCAGGTTCATCAGAGGCTTGTGCAATGAGAGTGTCGGCAGAAAGAGAGGTTGCTTTGCTGCTTTGCTCTTCGGTAAGGGGAGCATGATTGTCGCAAAAGGCGGTCGGCTCTTCCTGCATGAGTATGGTGGTCGTTTCGGCAGGGGTTTGAGTAAGTTGTTGCGGCGTTTGGTCGTATGACAAAATGAGATAGCCTCCTGCAAACAAGCCGGCAGCACTTGCAATGCCAATCAAGCTCTTGCCGAGAGTTGAGATGCCCTTGCCGACTTTTGCAACCGAGTTGGCAGAATTGGCAGAGCTTTGAGCGTTTGTCGCCGAAGAAGCGTCCATTCTTGCCTCCAAGCGTTGCCAAAGCTCCGGCGAAACTTCCTCGGTGTCGTTTTCTAATTGTTGTTTGAATAATTCCTCTATGTCCATACTCAATGTTTTCTTCTGTTTTCAATATCCGTCAAATAAAGTTTGAGCTTTTGCTTTGCTCTATATACCAATGTTTTTACCACGTTGGCGTTTGTTTTGAGTTCTTTGGCGGCTTCGGCGTATGAATAGCCGTCGATGACAATCATGTTGAAGACCGTCTTTTGTCTTTCGCCAAGGCTGTCCAAGGCTTCGTAGAGTTCTTCTTTTGAAAACCTTGCCGACACTTCCTCATTGCCGGTTTCGTCTGCAAAGTTCTCTATCGGTTCGTGGCTTATTGTGATTGTGTTTCGTTGATAGACCGAAAGACAGTTGTTAATCATCACTTTCCTTAGCCAACCCTCAAAGCTGCCCCTGCCGTCGTAGGAGGAAATTTTGGAAAACGCACGAATAAAACCATCAATCAGGTTGTCTTCCGCCTCAGCCCTGCTTGAAGAGTAACGCCTGCACACGGCAGCCATCGAATTTTTGAATTGCTCAAAAATCTTATGCTGTGCCTGCTTGTCGTTTTGGCAACAAAGCCGTATCAGTTCGTCGATTTTATCCTTGTTTTCCTCCATTTTTCACAAGCATAGACAGAGAAAAATCGAAAAAGTAAACACTTTGGAACAAAAAAATTTCAATTTATCGTAAAAACTGTGCTTGTTGTTTTGTTATCTTGCTCAAACACAAGAGTATAACAGCCTTTCGGTAGATTGATGTCAAGTTGTGAAATTTGGCTGAAAGCAGCTGCTTTTTCGTTTTGAACCATGCGTCCGAGGCTGTCAAGGATAATGATGCGGGCATCGGAAGTGGCTCTCGGGTGTTCAACATTCAGCTTATCTTTGCAAGGGTTCGGAAAGACTTTGAGAGCTTTGTTTTGAGGCTTTGTGGTGTTTAATCCCACAGCCTGACGGTCGCCCATTGCCATAATGTAATCGCCTTTACGCAAAGCAACAGAGATGTATCCCGACGAGGAAGTCGGACGCTCAAAATCTACCATTTCCCATTCGGAAAGAGCATCGGGACGATAAAACAGAAGAAGAGAATCGATGTTTGAGTAAGATGTCAAAAGAGAATTGTCAAACGCTGCCTCCGAACCTGATGCCTCAAAATAAAATCGGGCTTCTGTGTCGGCTTTGTCAAGGTTTATGCCCTCAACTGTCCAATAGTGTTTGTCGGAAAAGCGTTGTACGCCATGCTTTTGCACATCTTGCTTTTCGCCAAGCCAATTTAATACTGCTCTCACAACAATGGTGTCGGTGCAGTTGCGAACAAAGATGCGGAAATGGGAGTTGTCAAACTTGTACAGACCGTCTTGGTCAATCTTTTTGTAAGAATCGGTTGTCAAATCGAAGAACTCTTCGTCCATGTCCAAAAAGGCGGCAACGGGGGTGAAGGGTAGAGAAAACGTATGCTCTTGATTGTTTCCGTTGTCTATGATTTGGCGTTTGCAAGTGTTGAACTCGGCGTCCATAAAGGTTATGGGAAGACGGATATGTGCCGCCGCTACATTGTCGTTGTGCAGCGTGCGAGATTGGATTTGTACCATGGCGGAGTTTTCTTGCGGAGTGAAACGACTGATACAAAAGTGGTGCAGAACGGTATCAAAAACATAGTAGTTGAAAAAGTCAGTCAGGTCGATACCCGAGTATGCCGACAGACTGTCTCTCATTATAGGCGAAGAGACATTGGCAAAGGCAAAGTCCGAAAGCAGCTTCCTTACCGACGAATAGAAAAGGCTGTCTCCCATATAGGCTTTGAGGCTCATTGCAACCAAAGCTCCCTTGTCGTATATGGTGGAAGAGTAGGTCAGAGTGCTGTCTGCTCCGTACAAAGGGAACACCCCTTCGGTGCGAGGCAGGGTTTTCAAAACGCTTTCGGCTTTTTTGCGGAAGTGATTTTTGGCATAGTCCGCTCCATACATTGCTTCCAAATTGAGTTTCTCGGTAAAGGTGGTCCAACCCTCGTTAATCCACATATCGCCCGCCGTTTGGCAGGTAATAAGATTGCCAAACCACGAATGGCCGAACTCATGCACTATGACAGATTGAGAATTGTCGGAAAAAGATGCTGCGAGCGAATGAGCCAAACTTATATTGTCCACATGCTCCATGCTTCCCTGTGTGGTGGTGCAGTATCCCACCCGATTGAAAGGAAACGCCCCGAAACATCTTTCCATGTTTGCAAATGCAGAATCGAACTTCTCGAAGTTGCGATACACCTGCGCACTGTCCGAAGCAAAGTAATACACCTGTAAAGGGACAGTTCCGTTTTCGGATACCAAATCCCTCTCCAACAAATCGAAGTCGGCAATGGTCATGCTTGCCAAGTAGGTGGGTATGGGCTGCGAAAGCGTCCAATGGTATGTGCAACAATCTTCGCTATATGATACAGAGTCCTGACGTCCCGAGCATACAGCTCTCACGTTGTTGTTTGTGGTGATGTGAAATTTGAATGTGGCTTTGTCGGTAAAGCTGTCGTTGCAAGCAAACCAACTTCTGCCGTATGTGTGAGGAAAGTCGGCAAAGGCAACTCCCAAGGTATATATAATATGTGGCTCATAGTGAATGCCGCCCCAAGCATAAGGTTCGAGAACCTGCCCTCCGTTGTAATAGACTTCCACTTCTGCAACCGAATTGGCTGTAAGGTAATCAGGAAGAGCAAGGTGTATCTTGTTCGCATCATAAGAAAAGCCGACAGATTGAGAATTGACCCTTACCGAATCGACATTGTGGTTTTTCAAATCTAACGAAAGCGAATCGAAAACGGCAGACGAAAGCCTCAGGGTGATTTTTGTGTGTCCGATGTGCCGATTGGCTTGAAGGTGATTGACGTCCAAGAAAATCTCATACTCACAAACGTCATACAAAGTGGTCTGTGCTTTGAGCGAAGAAAGCAATCCGCAGCAGCACATAAGGCAAAGAACTATCAGGAAACTTAATTTGTTCGTTTTCATCTTGCAATCCGATTTTTGTTGTTTGGAATGCAAAGTTACAAAAAACACGAACAAAAACAAAAAAAGGCTGTCTTCAAACACTGAAAACAACCTTTGTCCGAGTGACCAAGCCGGGGCTCGAACCCGGGACCCCATCCTTAAAAGGGATGTGCTCTACCTGCTGAGCTACTTGGTCTGCCAAATGCGAGTGCAAAGGTACAACATTTTCCTAAATTGACAAATTTTTTCGCCTAAAAAAAACAGTTGTTTTGTCAAAGTGCTGAAACACACACTTATAATCTTTCGTCGGATTGGTTCGTAAGGCAACAAAAACGCTCTCTTTTCTGCAAATACAGAGCCTTTGTGAGCGAAAAAGCTCTTGCCGATTGAGCTAAAACCACAAAAAAACGCCGTTTCCTTAATCGGAAAACGGCGTTCAGTGTATTGAATTGAAAAATAAATATTATCAGAACTTGGAACTCAACCAGCGATAGAGGTCGTTGCCGTTGGCATATATCAACAGGGTAAACAGAAGTATCATTCCGATTGTTTGAGCTCTTGCGAGGAATTTGTCGCCGGGCTTTTTGCCGGTAATCATCTCCCAAAGCACAAACATGACATGACCTCCGTCCAAGGCAGGTATTGGAAGTATGTTCATGAAAGCAAGTATGATTGAAAGGAATGCGGTCATGTTCCAGAACATTATCCAATTCCATTCGGACGGGAACATAGAACCTATCGCTCCGAAGCCTCCGAGCTGTGATGCTCCTTCTTTTGTGAAGACCAACTTGAATTGTTTGACATAGCTTGTGAGGGTTTCGCAGCCTTGAACGATACCCGCAGGCACCGACTCAAAGATGTTGTATTCCGTTTTCTCGGTTTTGTATATCAATGCAGGATTTTTGCACACTGCTCCGATTTTTCCGTCTGCTCCCAAGGCAATGCGTGCCGTCTGCTCTTTGCCCGAGCGATAGAAGGTAAGCTCTATTTCTTGCCCCTGCTTGTTTGCAATCTCTTTTACAAAGTCAGAGAACGAGGGTGTGGCAACTCCGTTGAGTGCCGTGATGCTGTCGCCAACTTTCATGCCGGCTTTTTCGGCTGCACTGCCGATTGCGAAGTTGTCGATGACAAAAGGAAATCGCGGTGTGGCAAACTGTGTGGTTTGTGAGGCGAGCATTTGTTTTGCAAAGTCTTTCGGAATGTCTATGTTGTGCTTCTTGCCGTCTCTTATGACGTTTACCTGCTTGGTGTCGTCCAAAAGGATTTGTTCCAAGGCGTCGGAAAGCTGTGTTACGGGCTTGCCGTCAATTCCCACAATGATGTCTCCGTTTCTAAAACCATTTTTCAGTGCCGTTTCGGTATAGTCATATCCTTGTGTAACGTTTTGCATAGGCAGGGTTTCCTTTCCCCACACAAAGAGCATGGCAGAAAAGATTACTATCGCACCTATGAAGTTCATCAGTACGCCTCCCAAAACTATGAGCAACCTTTGCCATGCTTTCTTGCTGCGATATTCCCATGGTTGAGGTTCTGCCGGAAGGCTGTCTGCCGAAGTGTTGCTTTCATCTATCATTCCGGCAATGGAACAATAGCCTCCCAAGGGAAGCCAACCTATGCCCCATTCGGTTTTTTCGGGGTGTTGAGAAAACTCTTCGGGAGCTTGGCGGCTGAAAAAGCTGAAATGCCATTTTCCGTCGTACTTCTTTGCTCTCAAAAGCGAAAAGTATGGGTTGAAAAAGAGGTAAAACTGTTCTACTCTCGTCTTAAAAAGCCTTGCAAACATGAAGTGTCCCAACTCATGTATGAAGACAAGAAACGAAAGACTGAGGATAAGTGCTAAAATCTTCATTGTGTTTTTCTGTGTCTTATAATTGTTTTTGTAATTCTTCTCTTACTTGTCGGTCGGTGTCAAAGTAGTCCTCCAAACCTGCATTCTGCACAAAGCAGAACGAACTCATGGCTTTCTCTATTATGTCTGCAATCTGAGTAAAGCGGATTTTTTCTTCCAAGAATGCCTGCACCGCAACTTCGTTTGCCGCATTCATTATTGCAGGAAGGTTTCCTCCTCTTTCGGCAGCTTCGTATGCAAGGCGTAAACATGGAAAGCGTTCGGTGTCTGCCCTCTCGAAGGTGAGAGTTCCCTGCTCAAAGGGATTGAAGGGCTGAGTGCTGTTTGGCAAGCGTTCGGGATAGGTCAGTGCATACTGAATCGGCAGACGCATATCGGGAACTCCGAGTTGTGCTTTGAGGCTTCCGTCCTCAAACTCCACCATGGAGTGGATTATACTTTGAGGGTGAACGACCGCTTTGATGTTTTCGGGTTCTACTCCGAAGAGCCAGCGTGCCTCAATCATCTCCAAGCCTTTGTTCATCATGCTTGCCGAGTCTATTGTTACCTTAGGACCCATCGACCAGTTGGGGTGTTTGAGTGCTTGGGCAAGTGTAACTTCTCTCATCTGTTCTCGGCTCATTTGTCTGAACGGTCCGCCCGATGCTGTGAGGTAAATGGTCTTTATCTTGTTGTCATATTCGCCGTTTATGCACTGAAAAACTGCCGAATGTTCGGAATCGACCGGCAGAACGGCAACTCGTTTTTCCAAAGCGAGACGACTGATATATTCTCCGCCGACAACAAGAGTTTCTTTGTTGGATAGTGCTATTGTTTTGCCGCTCTCGATTGCCTTTACGGTAGGGCGAAGTCCCGCAAAGCCCACCACAGCAGTCAGAACGACATCGACACAATCCAACTGCACCACATCGTTTATAGATTCGCTGCCTGCAAAGACCTTTGTGTCCGTATCTTTGAGTGCCTGCTTCACATCGGAATAGTAATCCTTGTTTGCAATGACAACGCAGTTTGGTTTGAATTTGAGGGCTTGGCGAACCAATTCTTCCCAACTGCTGTTGGCTGTGAGAACTTCGGCAGAGAGAATGTCGTCGTGTTGACTTATGACGTCCAAGGCTTGTTTTCCTATCGAGCCTGTTGAACCTATGATGGCAATTCTTTTCTTTTGTTTCATTTTTGTGTGTTTCGCAAGTTTGTTCCCCACATTAGTTTGTTTCTTATTGCAGAGAAGAAACTATTGTTCTCCATTCTGAGTAGTTTGACTGAGTTTTCGGCTTTGGTTATCTTCACTCTGACGGGAGAATGAAGGCTGTGGCTTTGAGAATCCAAGTGAAGGCTGATACAACCTTTCGATTTGGAGATTACAAACTCTATTGTGCTGCTTTCGGGAATGATAAGAGGACGGTGGGTGAGGTTGTGGGGAGAAATGGGAGTAAGACATATACATTTGGATTCGGGACTTATGATAGGACCTCCGCAACTCATCGAATAGGCCGTTGAACCCGTCGGAGTTGCAGCAATCAATCCGTCGGACGAATAGGTGCTCAAATATTCTCCATCGACAAATACTTCCGTTTCCAACAGTTCCGAGGGCGACAAACTCCTTATGCACACTTCGTTGAGGGCGTATCCTCGGCTTGCTCCTTCGTTCCACTCTGCCTCCAACAGACTGTGTCGCTCTGTTTTGAACTGTCCGTTTTCCAATTTGTCCAACAATTTGTCGCAATCTTGCTTTCCTACGCTTGTAAGGAAACCCAAGTGTCCCAAATTGATGCCCAAAACAGGTATGTCGAACGTTTGACAAATCGAAAGGGTGTCCAAAAGTGTTCCGTCGCCTCCCAACGAAAACAATATGTCGGCTCGGAGTTCGGATTGTTCTTTTTGTGAAAACGTTTTGAAACAGTACGATTGTGAAAGCGGCATGTGCATTATGCTCTCGTTGAGAAAATCTTCCTCAATCAAGATTTCGCCGCTACGCACCGCAATCTGTCGAAACAAATTATCGACACACTCATGGTCTTCGCTCTTTATATTTTTCCCAAATACGGCAACTCTCATTGTCAAGTATTGTTCAAAATAAACCAAAAAGGGATTATTCTTCCATGCTTTTTGAACACTGAAAGACACAATCGCCGCAGCTTGAAAGCTCTCCTTTCAATCTTCGCTTGATAAGGTCTCCCAAGTTGTCTTTTAGTTCTTTTATGTCGCTCTTTGCCAAGACCTCTTCGCAGAAAGCATACATCAACAGCATCTTTGCACTTCTGTCGCTTATGCCTCGGGTTTTGAGGTAAAACAAAGCCTCTTTGTCGAGTTGTCCGACGGTCGCTCCGTGAGAGCATTTGACGTCATCGTTGTATATTTCGAGAATCGGGCGAGTGTTAATCTTGGCTTTGTCGGTCAGTTGCATATTCTTGCTGCTTTGAAGAGCCACAGTGCCGCGAGCATTGTAATCAACCAATATATGCCCTTCAAAATCGGCTCTTGCAACATCGTCCGCAATTCCTTTGAAAAGCTGATGTGAGGTGCAGTTTGCGACCTTGTGCCATACCTTTACTTCGGTTGAGGAGTGCTGTTGCTTGTCCATGAGGAACAATCCGTTCAAATCTGCCGTTGCTCCCTCTTGTTCAAAGGTTACGTTGAGCTTGTTTGAAATTCTTTTGCCGTTCAGGCTCAAACCAAAGGTGCGAAGAAAAGCATCTTTGCCCAAAACAAATTCTACATCGGTGTCGATGGAAGACAAATCGTTGATGTTTTCCAACTTGTAGTAGTCAAATTTTGCTCCGTTTCCGAGTTCGACAAACAGCTTGTTGTGCAATGTGCAGGCTGTTTCGGGGGTCGAATCGTCGCAATGCAAGAGTTTGAGAGATGCACCTTCACCTATCTTTATTCGGTTGAGACTTTGAGCGTTTGCTTTACCGCTCATCATGTTTTGAATTTGCAAAGGCATTGTTATTTCGCAACCCTTGGCAACTTCTATGTTTAATCCCTCCGAGGTGGTCTCTATTTTGATTTTGTCCGACAGCTCTTCCGGAAGTTGTATTTCCCTTTGAGGCAGTCCGTCCGCCTGAGAAATTTTTACGGTGTTCAATTCGGGACAATTACAGCCCGAGACATCGAAATACTTATTCGGTTTCATTATTTATCTGCCTTTTCAAGTTCTTGCCTTATCCACTCATAGCCTTTTTCTTCCAAGTCCAAAGCCAACGACTTGTCGCCGCTTTTGACTATCCTGCCCTCATAAAGCACGTGAACGAAGTCCGGAACAATGTAGTCGAGCAATCGTTGATAGTGAGTGATGACAACGGTGGCATTATCCTTGCTTTTGAGAGCATTGACGCCGCCTGCAACAATTCGGAGTGCATCAATGTCAAGACCCGAGTCCGTTTCGTCCAAAATAGAGAGCGTAGGGTTGAGCATAGCCATTTGAAAAATTTCGTTTTTCTTCTTTTCTCCACCCGAAAATCCCTCATTGACAGAACGATTTGCCAAGTTGCTGGTTAGTTGCACCACTTTCTTTTTCTCTTCCATTAGTTGCAAAAACTCTTTTGCCCCCATAGGGTCGAGACCGCGGTATTTGCGTTGCTCATTGATTGCTGTACGCATAAAATTCGTGATGCTCACTCCGGGAATTTCCACAGGGTATTGAAAACCGAGGAAGATGCCTTCGGCAGCACGGGCTTCAACAGGCAGAGAAAGTAGGTCCTTGCCCTTAAACAACACTTCGCCTTTGGTAACGGTGAAAGTGTCTTTGCCGGCAATCACCGAAGCCAATGTACTCTTGCCATTGCCGTTAGGACCCATGATTGCATGAACCTCACCGCTGTTAATGGTCAAATTAACTCCCTTGAGAATTTCTCTTTCTCCTATCTTAGCGTGTAAATCTCTTATTTCCAATAAAGCCATAAGTCAATAAAAATTGGTCAAACTCAAAGAATTTGCAATATTACGAAAAAAATGTCAAAGCAGACCAAGACAACTCAAAAAAACTGCCTGCTTTGGCAAAAAGGCAGGCAGAAATAAACACTATCAAAAGAAATATCAACACATTACTTCATCGCACAAAATTGATTGCATCTTGCTTTGCAGTAGTGATTGTTCCGATGTTGAATTTGTCTTTGAGAACCGAAAGAACGTTCTTGCTCAAAAAGGCAGGCAGGGTGGGACCCAAGTGAATGTTTTTTACGCCAAGGGAGAGTAAAGCCAACAGTACCACCACTGCCTTCTGCTCATACCAAGCTATGTTGAAGGTTATCGGAAGGTCATTTATCGTTTTAAGCCCCAATGCCTTCCTCAATTCGTCCGCAATCACAATGAGCGAATAGCAGTCGTTGCACTGACCTGCGTCCAACACCCTCGGAAACTCTCCGTTTGGGGTTAGGGCGAGCTTGTTGTAGCGATATTTGGCACAGCCTGCGGTCAAAATAAGACAGCTTTTGTCAATCTCTTGTGCAAAGTCGCTGTAATACTGTCTCGAAGTGTGTCTTCCGTCGCAACCTGCCATGACAACAAATCGTTTAATCACACCTTTCTTGACTGCATTTACTATACGGTCTGTAAGTATGCTCATTTGGTGATGAGCAAATCCGCCGACAAGTTTGCCTTTCTCCAACTGCTCGGGAGGGTTGCACTTTTGAGCCGCTGCGATTATTTGAGAAAAATCTTTCTTTCCGCTCACGGGGTCTTTGGTAATGTGAGTTGCTCCTTCCAATCCGCAAGAGCCGGTAGTGAAGATGCGTTTCCGATAAGAACTCTCGGCTTTTGGCGGAACGATACAGTTGCTTGTAAAGAGTATAGGTCCGTTAAACTTGGCAAATTCTTCTTGTTGTTTCCACCAAGCGTTGCCATAGTTGCCCTTGAAGTGGCTAAACTTTTTGAAATAGGGGTAATAGTGGGCGGGCAGCATCTCCGAGTGAGTGTAAATGTCAATTCCTTTTCCCTCGCTTTGCTCCAAAAGTTCTTTGAGGTCGGAAAGGTCGTGTCCCGAAATCAATATACCGGGACGCTCTCCCGCAGAGAGTTCGACGAAAGTCATCTCAGGATACCCGAAAGAAGATGTGTTTGCCTTGTCGAGTAACGCCATGGCTTTGACTCCCGTCTGTCCAACTTGCAAGACCGTGCCGAGCAACTCTTCGACCGAAACTTCCTCACGAGTTTTGCAAAGAGCGTCCTCAATTTGGGCATAAATGCTTTCTTGTTCAAAGCCCAAGGCTCGTGCATGCTCGCAGTATGCTGCCGCTCCCTTTACTCCGTATATTATAAGTTGTTTCAAACTTCTGATGTCTTCATCTTTTTCCCACAGAATGCAGACCCTTTCTCTTGTAACATTTGCCGAACAGTTGAAAGAGGGACAATCGTCGCTGTCGGCTTTGTTTGCCATTTCCGACAACTCCGAGAGTTTCTTCCTTACTGCATAAAGTTTCTCACAAACGGCATCTTGGTCAAAGTTGGCGTTGGTTATGGTCGAAAACAATCCGTCTGTGATTAACCTGCTTGCTGCCAAATCGCCCGCATTCTTCTGTCTCAGATAGTTGTTTGCTGCCGCAAGCTCAATAATGTCAAAAATCAAATCGTCAAACAATGAAGACAAATCTTCGCTTTTGCCGCAAACACCTACCGACACACAGCCTGTGTTTTTTGCCGTCTCTTGGCACTGAAAACAAAACATAACAATACAATTTATTTTAGTTTTACAATTTTTTTCGATTGCACCAATCGAAAAGCCGTTTCCGTTTTGGAAAAGACACAAATCAAACAGCCTGCCAAGGCAAAAGTTCACAAGGATTTACAAAACGCCGTTTTATTTTTGCAAAACGCCGATTTGTGAGTAAAAAAACGGCGTTTTAATCACTTCAAAACGGCGTTTTATTTCGGTCTTTTCAATATGTCTGAAAATCAATCTCTTGCAAAGGAAGTAATTGATGCTTTGCTTCGATAATTTCGTTTCTTTGGTTTTTTGTATCTTTGCACCGAAAAATTTAGAATGGAATTGCGATGAAGTATTTGGAAACAGACAAGAAGTATAAGCGATATACGATAACGACCGCTTTACCCTACGCAAACGGACCCGTCCACATCGGACACTTGGCGGGAGTGTACGTTCCGGCAGACATTTATGCACGATACTTGCGTTCTATGGGCGAGGAGGTGATTTTAATCGGCGGAAGCGACGAACATGGCGTGCCTATAACAATCAAGGCTCGCAAAGAGGGTGTCTCGCCTCAGGATATAGTCGATAGATACCACAATACGATAAAACAATCTTTTGAAGAGTTCGGTATTTCTTTCGACATTTATTCGCGAACGACCTCAAAGACTCATTACGAAACAGCATCAGACTACTTCAAACACCTCTATGAGGAGGGCAAGTTTGTGGAAAAAACTTCCAAACAATACTACGACCCCGAAGCAAAGACCTTTCTTGCCGACAGATACATAACAGGAACTTGTCCTCACTGCGGAAACGAGAAAGCATACGGCGACCAATGTGAGGCTTGTGGTACTTCACTTGCCGCAACCGACCTTATCAATCCCAAATCGGCACTTTCGGGAGCAGAACCCGAGCTTAGAGAAACCAAACACTGGTACTTGCCGTTGGAAGAGTACGAACAATTTATGAGAGAGTGGATTTTGGAAGGACACAAAGAGTGGAAGACCAACGTTTATGGTCAGTGCAAGAGCTGGATTGACCAAGGCTTGCAGCCGCGTGCGGTAACAAGAGACTTGGATTGGGGAGTAAAAGTGCCGCTGCCCGATGCAGAGGGAAAAGTCCTCTATGTGTGGTTTGATGCTCCCATAGGATATATCTCCTTTACCAAAGAACTCATTCCAAGCGATTGGGAAAAATGGTGGAAAGACCAAGATACCAAATTGGTTCACTTTATCGGCAAGGACAACATAGTCTTTCACTGCATCATTTTCCCTGCAATGTTGAAGGCGGAGGGCAGTTACATTTTGCCGGACAACGTTCCTGCAAACGAGTTCTTGAATTTGGAGGGTGATAAAATCTCTACGTCGCGAAATTGGGCGGTGTGGTTGCACGAATACCTCAAAGACTTCCCGGGAAAGCAAGATGTGTTGAAGTATGTCCTCTGTGCAAATGCACCCGAAACAAAAGACAATGACTTTACTTGGAAAGATTTCCAGACGAGAAACAATAGCGAATTGGTGGCTATTTATGGCAACTTTGTCAATCGAACAATGGTTTTGACACATAAGTACTTTGAGGGCAGAGTTCCTCAAAGGGGAGAATTGAACGACTTGGATATTCAAACCATTGAACAAATCAGGCAATTCCCCGAAAGAATTGGTCGCTCGATTGAACAATATCGTTTCAGAGAAGCTCTCAACGAGATGATGAACCTTGCAAGAGTAGGAAACAAATACCTTACCGAAAACGAGCCTTGGAAAACTATCAAGACAGATGCTGCTCGCACTGCAACCGTTCTCAATATTTCTTTGCAGATATGTGCAAATCTTGCCGTGCTTTCTGCTCCTTTCATGCCGATTGTGGCAGCAAAGTTGTCGGATATGCTGAACATGAAACAATTTGCATGGTTTGAGGCGGGAGCTTGCGATATGCTTGCCGAGGGTGCGGCAATCAAGCAGCCGACACTTCTCTTTGAACAGATAGATGACAAACAAATCGAACTGCAAATACAAAAACTTCAAGCGGCAAAGAAAGAGAACGAACTCAATCAGGCAAGCGTTGCTCCGCAAAGCGAGGATATTTCATACGATGACTTTTCCAAAATGGACATAAGGGTAGGTACTATTTTGGAAGCAGAAAAGGTTGCAAAGACAAAGAAACTTCTCAAACTCACTGTCGATACCGGAATAGACAAACGCACAATCGTCAGCGGCATTGCCGAGTATTACAAACCCGAAGAGATAATCGGCAGACAGGTGTCGGTGCTTGTCAATCTTGCACCAAAGAATTTGAAAGGCATAGAGAGCAGGGGAATGATTTTGATGGCAGAAAACCTTGACGGAAGTTTGAGCTTTGTTTCGCCCGACAAGCTCTTGAAGAATGGTTCTGTTGTCAAATAGTCTCCGAAGCACAAAGACGAATTATTGTTTTTTTCATAATTGAACATGCTTGAGCCGAATGGCAAAAGGCGTTGCCTTTGTTGTTCGGCTTTCTTGTTATCAGACGATTACATGATGCTGTTTTGACAAAGCAGAATGGCATTTTTGTGCGGCAGAGACGACGTTTGGGAAAAATAAAAACGGCATTTTGCTTGCGATGAAACAAAAAAGCAGTATCTTTGCAGCCGCAAAGGTGGAAAGATTTGATTGATTGCAACCACGTGAAAAAATGCTAAAACAACATTTTCTCCAAAAGAATTAAGTCAATTTCAAATTTCCGTTTTGCATATTTAGTAACAACAAAAAAACAAACGCAAAATGGCTTATTTTTTTACATCGGAATCGGTTTCCGAAGGACATCCGGACAAAGTGGCAGACCAAATTTCAGATGCCATATTAGATGAGTTTCTAAAACAAGACGAGCAATCGAAGGTTGCTTGTGAGACATTGGTTACAACAGGCTTGGTGGTGCTGAGCGGAGAGGTCAGAAGCGAGGCTTACGTCGATGTGCAGAAAACTGCACGCGATGTGATACGCAACATAGGTTACACAAAAGGAGAGTACATGTTTGAGGCAAACTCCTGCGGAGTGCTTTCGGCAATTCATGAGCAAAGCCCCGACATCAATCAGGGTGTTGTCAGAGAAAGAGAGGAAGATCAGGGAGCGGGAGATCAGGGAATGATGTTTGGTTACGCTTGCAGCGACACCGAAGACCTTATGCCGCTTTCGTTGCAGCTCTCTCAAATGTTGGTGTATGAGCTTGCACAAATCCGCAAGCAGGCAGAGCAAATGACCTATCTTCGTCCCGATTCAAAAAGTCAGGTAACCATAGAGTACAATGACGACAATACCCCAAAAAGTATTGATGCCATTGTCATATCTACCCAGCACGACGATTTCGACACCGAAGAGAATATGCTCAAACGCATAGAAAAAGACGTAAGAGAAATACTTATTCCGAGAGTTGTGGCAAAGCTGCACAAGAAAGAGTTGAAAGACCTTTTCGACAAGGAGTATAAGTTGTATGTGAACCCTACCGGCAAGTTTGTTATCGGAGGTCCTCACGGCGATACGGGTCTTACGGGCAGAAAAATCATAGTCGATACTTACGGAGGCAGGGCTGCTCATGGCGGTGGTGCTTTTTCGGGCAAGGATTCTTCAAAGGTCGATAGAAGTGCGGCATATGCTGCAAGACACATTGCCAAAAATATGGTGGCTTCGGGTCTTTGCTCAGAGGCATTGGTGCAAGTGGCATACGCAATCGGAGTTGCAGAACCGGTGGGAGTGTATGTCAATACTTACGGAAGTGCAAAGGCAAAGACGGCAGAGGGAAAACCAATGACAGATGGTGAAATTGCTGCAAAAATCAAAGAGATTTTTGATTTGAGACCATACTCCATAGTCAAGAGACTCGGATTGAAAAACCCTATTTACCTTCCTACCGCAACCTACGGACACTTTGGCAGAACACCATACACTGCCGAGGTTGAAATGACGAGAAACGGCAAAAAGGAAACCAAGCAGGTGGAGTTCTTTACTTGGGAAAAGACAGACTATGTAGATACAATAAAGGTTGCATTTAACCTTTAATACCATTGACAAAGTGGGAGTTTTGTTGCCATTTTGGGACTTCTGGCGGCGAAATTCCCTGCTTTGTCATTCAAAACGCCTATTCTATTTCCTGCCCTCAAAATTGCAAAAATCGGATAAAAATTCTGTATTTCTATCTTCAAAGTGTCAAAATTTGTAATTTCTAATCTGTTGATTTGTATCTTGTTATAAAATAATGTTGCAAAAAAGTGGTTTTTTATTTTGCTCTTTCAGTTTTTTGACATATCTTTGTCGCCGAAATTATAAACCACAAAAAACAGACGATATAGAGCAGAAATTATTACTTCTTTTTTAGTTTAAGAAATTGTTTAACCAAGGTGATTGGCCGTTTTTGTACAACACCTTCAAAAAAATGTCAGTTTTATGGAACGAAATAAAATGGACGAGAGAAGTGATATGGATTTGCTCAGGGCTTATGCAGAGGGCGAAAGCTCAGCGTTTGAAGTCCTTTACAACAGACACCAGCAGAGGTTGTATAATTATGTGTTCTCCATGGTTAAAGACAAAACTTTGACCGGTGACATAGTGCAAGAGACCTTCATTAAGGCAGACCAAACCCTGCGTGCAGGCGTTTACAGAGACGAAGGCAAGTTTATTCAATGGGTTATGAGGATTGCTCACAACATTGTCATAGATTATTTCCGCAAAAATCAGAAACTGAGACTTGTTTACTCGACAGAGGAAAACGACATCTTCGATTTGGTCGATAGTGTTGATGAATCGGCAGAAACAACCATCATTCGCAAGCAGATACACAGCGATGTGAGAAAGCTGATTAAGAAGCTGCCCGACGAACAGAGAAGAGTGTTGGTCATGAGGCACTATGCAGATATGTCTTTCAAAGAAATAGCAGAAAAAACAGGCGTGAGCATCAACACAGCCTTGGGTAGAATGCGATATGCTTTGATAAACATAAGAAAATTGGCTGAGGAAAACTCCATAGTCTTGACAATGTAACACACCGTAGGCTCAAAAAACTTTTTTGACAGAACAATATCGACACACATAAGGCGTTCTCTTTCAAAATCAATGTCGAATTAAAGGGAACGATATGGAGAATTTTTACTCGTTTTGTAAACAAATTGATATTTGGGAAAAAGATTTGCAGCAAGAAATGGAACAGTTTGAGTTCGTAAAGTCGGACTGCATTGTTGTAACCGATGAAGAAAAGGATTCTACAGGCTTGTTCTATAAGGTGTATAGCAAGAGTTTGAATGGAACAATCGAGGTTTGTCTCAACTGATAAGCTGCTTATTGCCGGTCCTTGCTCGGCAGAGAGTTTGGAACAAGTGCTTTTGACGGCAAAGTCGCTTGATTGTTATCCCGATATGTTTTTTAGAGCAGGGCTATGGAAGCCTCGCACCATGCCTTCTTCGTTTGAGGGTGTGGGAAGCAAGGGTCTTATGTGGCTCAGGGAGGTCAAAAGGCTCTATGGGCTGAAAGTCTGTACCGAGGTGGCAAGCCCCAATCATGTCGAGCAGTGTTTGGACGCCGAAATGGACGCTCTTTGGATTGGAGCAAGAACAACGACTAACCCTTTCTCGGTTCAAGACATTGCCGATGCCTTGTCGGGTACTGATATACCAATCTTTGTAAAAAATCCCCTCAATCCCGATGTCAAGTTGTGGATAGGAGCAGTCGAACGACTTTATCGCAGCGGCTGTCGCAACATTTGTGCCGTTCACAGGGGCTTTTGTCTTGCCGACAACGGAATTTATCGCAATAGTCCTCTGTGGCAGGTGGCAATAGAGTTCAGAAGACTGATGCCTCAGACCAAGTTGATTTGCGACCCGAGCCACATAGCAGGCAGAAGCGAGCTTGTGTTTGATGTTTCTCAGACTGCAATGAACCTTTGCTTTGACGGATTGATGATTGAGGTCCATTCAGATCCGCTGCAAGCCAAAACCGATGCAAAACAACAACTCTCGCCTGTTCAGTTGCATGAGCTGTTGAGCCGATTGCAACTGCCACACTCGAACGACAGTCAATCGGCAGAAGATTTGGAGCTGTTGAGAGGCAAAATAGACCAAACAGATGCCGAAATAGTCAGTTTGCTTGCCCAAAGAATGGAGATAGTGAAACAACTTTCCGAGGTGAAACACCGAAACAATATGTCCATATTGCAAATCGACCGATGGAAAGACATTTTGCAATCGAGAATGCAGCAAGCCGACAAATTGCACTTAAACAGCGACTTTGTGAAAGACATTTTTGAGCAGATACACAGAGAATCTGTCGCTTTACAAGACAAAATTGCAAAATCCCACTAAATTTTTTACTTATTCAACTTATTGATAATCAATATGGAATATAGGTAGTTACTAAAAAAAACGCCTGAGGGGACATTTTGAAAGTTTTTTTTTGTACCTTTGCTCGCGGAATTATTCACCTTAAAACATTTTATAAAATGAAATTGAGAAGATTATTTTTAGGAGTAGCCGTAGTTGCATTGATGGCAGCATGTGGCGGAAAGACAGAGACAGCAACTGAAACAGCAGTTGAAACTCCTGCAGTTGAAGAGACAGTTACAACAGAAGAACCTGCAGCAGAAGAACCTGCAGCAGCTCCTGCAGAAAAGAAGTCTGAGACAAAGGCTAACACTCAAACTCAAAAGCAAGAAGACCCTTGCGAAGCAAAGGTAAAGAAGTTTGAGAAGTTTGTTGATACTTTGAAAGCAGCACAAGCTAACAAGGCAAACGGTGCAAAGGCTTTGAAAGAGTTCTCTGACTTGTTGAAGCAAGCTCCTGCTGAAGAGGCAGCTGTTAAAGAATGTGTTCAAAATCCTGATTACAAGACAAGAGTTCAAAATGCAATGATGTCTTGCAAGAAAATTCGTTCACAAAAGTAATTCATTTTAGTTTGTAATTTAGAGAGCAACTTGTTTGAGAACAAGTTGCTCTTTTTTTTTGTTGGTTTGCCAAAACTTTCTGTGAGTTTACACAAGTTTGAGTATCGGCATAAAAAGAGAATATCTGCATTGTCTCACGACAGGCAGATATTCAAAAGTATGAAACGATTATTACTTTAGAATAATAACTTGTGTTCGTAGTAAGTTGTAATCCTTACAGATGAAAGCTCCTTTCTGTTCAGCTACATTGATATTACGCTATTTTCCTTTTCTTATTGTACCGAGATAGTAAGAATTTGTTGTTTTTAACAACTTTTAGAAGAACAGCCGGCTTTCTCGAAGCAGGGCTTTTGAAGAATTGATGCCTTGCTTTCAAGATTTTTGTCTAAATTTGCAAAACGATACAAAACCAATCGGCACTATGACAAAGACAGTAATCGTTTTGGTATTGATGATGTTGTTTTCTTTTTGTTTGCTTGCCCAAAGCGAAGAAAATAAACTCCAATTGCAGTCGGCAAATGCTCAAATCGAAGACACAATCAAGGAAATCAAAACCTCAACAATCTTTCGCAATGGGTTTAATCGTCTTTTTGACGATGTGATTTATCTTTTGGAACGTTCAAAACCCGGTGTTGCAAAACCATTGTATCCAAACAATTCAGTAAGGTTTGAGTCTTCATGGTCGGGATTGGAAGTCGGATACCTAAACTTTGTAAACTTTGGTAACAGACTGCACGAGGGATACAAGCTCTCGGGCGGTTGGCGATTTGCATGGAATGTTTTTGATGTTGAAGTGCCTTTTTCGTCTCGTTGCGGACTGCTTACCGGTTTGGGATATTGCTCCGATGTCTTTTTTGCCAAAGATGCAGGCAGCTTTTCACGACATCTGTTTATCGACAGCGATACACGAGAAATTGACACCGCAGCCTTTACCGACTTAAGCAGGGCAAAGTTGGTTGTCAGATACCTTACCCTGCCGCTGCTCTTTGAGTTTCAAAGCACAAAGAGGACCTTTCGTTGTCAGTTCGGAGTGATTGTGGGGCTTAATCTTTACTCTCGATTGAAAACTCAGGCTGCAACCGACAACCTTGTATGCGAAACCAAATACAAAGCCTCCGACAAGTTTCAACTCAACCGCATGAAAGCAGATGCAAACCTCCGATTTTCCTACAAGTATTGGCAGTTTTGTTTTGCCTATTCGCTCACACCTTTGTTTGACACAAAAATTCACGACATTGTACAACCATATTCAATAAGTATCAATTTAAGTTTTTGACAACAATGAGAAAAAGTATCTCTTTATTTATTATGATTGCAACCCTTTCTGTTGCTGTAAATGCCCAAAGAGTTGGTTGCGGTTTGAAATGTTTTGCCGAAAGCGGCAAAGATGCAAAGACTACCTCGATGAAATTTGCCGAACGCTTCTCAATCTGCACAATACAAGGAGTGGAATACATATCTCTTTTGGCAGAAGTTCATCAGGGTGTAACGGAAAGCGACCTTATGAAGATTGGTTGCAAAACCACTTCCCGAAGTGGCAACATTGTCAGCCTCAAAGCAAGGGTCGATTGCATTGATAAGATTATTAGCAGCAGTCTGTTCAAGAGAATTGACACTGCAAAGAAAGTTGGCGGAGTACATTTGGACAAAGCAAACCAAGATGTCAATGCCGATTGGGTCAGAGAGGGTTATGGCGATTTGCCCGAGGGCTATGACGGCACGGGAGTGATAGTAGGTGTTGCCGATTGGGGATTTGACTATACTCACCCTGTGTTTTATGACACGGCAATGAACAACTACCGAATTATTGCCGCATGGGACCAATATCGCAGCAGTCTTGCTCCACCCGAAGGCTTCGATTATGGCTCTTGCATCTATGGACAAGAGAACCTTTTGGCAACCGAGTGCGACACCAACAATATATATGACCTCGGTTTGCACGGAACGCACGTTGCGAGCATAGCTGCAGGAGGCGGAGCAGGAACAAAATATAGAGGAATAGCTCCCGGAGCCGAGTTGTTGGTCTCTTCGTGGCTCTTGGACGAGGGTAATGTGCTTGATGCTTACTCTTGGATGAGGGACGAGGCAAAACGTCAAGGCAAACGCTTGGTGATAAATAACAGCTGGGGACTTTACAGCTTTGGCGAAATGGACGGCACGTCTCTTTTTGACGATTTTGTCTATAATATGTCAGAGCAAGACAGCGTAATTTTTGTTACAAGTGCCGGAAACAACAGAGGAAGTAGCTTCCATATCAAATGCGAGTTTGCAGAAAGCGAAGTTCTTCGCAGTGAAGTACAGTTCAATCTTCCCATACCGGCTTCCGACGACTATTGGGGACAGACGCTCAACTTGGTTGGCGAGACCACCGATATTTTCGGCTCACAAATAGAACTTCACTTCGGACAAGAGGTTTTCTCTACCGACATGATGATGACCACTTCGGACACACCCGTAACATCGGGCTTCTTTCTATATAATGACAACACCGATTCGCTCATCTATCGTCTTACAATCGTTCCTGCAAGCGACGGACACAAGGCACAAATGGAGTGGGAAATACGATTGTCAAACCCAAACACCACAGCCAAGGTCGAGTTGGCTGTAACAGCTCCCTCAGGCATTGTACACGCATGGAATGTTGCCTATCTTACAACAGGGGGAGGCAACTGGGGAATGCCGTTTGTGTGGAAAGGAGTAGGATATGTTGCAGGCGATAGCGAATACTCAATCGGAGAACCTGCAATCGGCAGAGGAACAATAGCCATTGCTGCACACAACGGAGTGAAACGCAACTCTACCTCCAATGCCAACATTGCCAACTTCTCGAGCGGAGGACCAAACCTTTGCAGCTACCTCAAACCCGAGGTCTCTGCCCCGGGAGTGTTGATTACTGCAGCCCTTTCTTCCTTCACCACAGCAGAGGCAACCGTCAAACACACGGTCGAATTTAACGGAAAGACATACGGATTTGCCGCCTTTTCGGGAACATCTATGTCATCGCCTGTTGTGAGCGGCATTGTGGCACTTATGTTGCAGGCAAATGGCAACCTCACACCTCAACAAGTAAAAGACATACTTACTTCCACCGCACGCAGCGATATGTTTACCGGAGAAGTACCAAACTTCGATTGGGGATATGGCAAAGTCGATGCATACGAAGCAGTTAAAAGAGCTGTAGCCTTGGTAGGATTGCCAAGTGTGAACCTTCTTTCCGATGTCAAACTCTTTCCAAATCCAGCCAAAGACCATATTCGCATCGACAATCTGCCGCAAGATTGCAAACTACTCACAATATCGGACATTTGCGGCAGAGAAGTCATGAATTGCAATGCCGCAACCAACATGATAAATGTGGAAAAACTCACAAAAGGGCTTTATTTGCTCACTTTGCAATGCAAAGATAAAACATTGACATTCAAATTTGTAAAAGAATAAATAGAAAAGAAAGCAAAAATAATTGCAGCCAAAAGGAGATTTTGTCGCAAAAAATGTCTAATTTTGGCAACTCAAAGAAATAGAAAAACAGATTTTAACTTTTAAAAGATTGATAAGATGAACATTCCTGCAAATGTAAAGTACTCAGAAGACCACGAATGGTTGAGAGTTGAAGGAGAAGAGGCATACATCGGCATATCCGACTATGCACAACACGAATTGGGAGATATTGTCTTCGTTGATGTGGACACTGTTGGCGAGACAATAGAAAGAAACGAAACTTTCGGAACAATAGAGGCAGTAAAGACCGTTTCTGATTTGATGATGCCGGTATCCGGAGAGATATTGGAGTTTAACGAAGCATTGCAAGACAATGCCGCAGCAATCAACAGCGACCCGTATGGCGAAGGTTGGATTGTTAAAATCAAGATGACAAACCCTGCAGAGGCAGACGAGCTTAAAGACGCTGCTGCTTACTCTGCATTTATTGGTTTATAAATTGTATAAATCATAGCATAGAGCTGTTCGGATACTCATTCGGGCAGCTCTTTTTTTTGTTCAGATGAAAAAGAACGCCTTTACATCGATGGTATTTTACCTTTGGACGTTGGTGGTGTTTGTCCTGCTTGTTGCTCCAGCCTCTTTGTTTTCCTCAGGGCAAAAGCCTCTTATTCCTTTTCTGCACACCGACAAGATAATCCACTTTGTCATGTTCGGCTTCTTTGCATTCTTTCTCTATTTTTACCTTTTGCAAAAAGGCTTTGAGCAAGGTAGGAAACTTATCTTTGTATGCCTGTTATCGGCGGCAGCTTACGGCTTGGCAGGCGAAGTCTTGCAACTGCTTACCGCCTCTTTGCTCGGCAGAAGTTTCTCATGGTGGGACTTTGTTGCAGACACATTGGGAGCTATTGTGGCGACTTTTGTTGCACACAGCCTTTGCAAAAAGTGTAAAACATAGAAACTCATTCTTTGGAAAGCAAATCCCCAAGTCCTTTTCGGCAAAAAGAATTACTTTTGCACCAAATTTTTGATACTCAAAACAGCAAACGGTTGAGATGAAAGACAACGTAATGGAAGTAGCCTCAATGGCAGGAAGAATAATGTTGGAAAACGGAGCCGAAATTGCCCGAGTGGAAGAAGTCATGAGCCGAATTGCCACACACTATGGGACAGACAGCTGCAACTTCTTCGTGCTCTCAAACGGCATTTTTACCACCGACAGCAATCATGCAAAGGTTGAGCATATCCCTTTTCACGGTTCGCAGTTTGACAAGGTTGTCGAAGTATGTCGTGTTTCGCGACAAGTCGAACGAGGACAACTCTCCATACAACAATGTGAAGCAAAGTTGCAAGCAATTCGCCGCATGAACGCCCACCCTGCCACAGAGCAAATTTTTGCGTCGGCACTCGGTTCGGCAGGCTTTTGTGCCATTTTTGGTGGAGGGATTGTCGATTGTGCAGTCTCGTTTGTTTGCGGATTGCTCTTGTGGATTTACATCATCGCACTCGGCAATCGTTATATGTCAAAGATAACTTCAAACATTGCAGGAGGAATGTTGGTCAGTCTGCTCTGCATAGTGTGTCATCACCTCGGTATAGGACATTTGGGCAACATCATCACAGGGGCAATCATTCCCCTTGTTCCCGGAGTACCTTTCACCAACGGCATACGAGACCTTGCAAACGAAGACTACATTGCCGGAGCTACACGATTGTTGGACGCACTCATGGTCTTTCTTTGCATAGCTGCAGGAGTGAGTTTTGCGTTCATGCTCGACTATGCCGTAATGGGCGAAATGATACACATTGACGGAATGCACACCGACCCATTCACATCGACTTGGGCTTTTCAGATTGTGGCATCACTTGTAGGCACAGCAGCCTTTGCCGTACTTTTCGGAGTGCCGAGACGATACTATATAGATTGCGGACTATGTGGCATGGCAGGTTGGCTGACCTATATGGTCTTGATTAGACTTTGTGGTAGTTCGGTAGTGATTGCAACTTTCTTTGCGGCGATTGTGGTTGCAGTCTTGTCATACGGCTTTGCCATGTTCAGACGTTGTCCTGTCATAGTCTTTCTTGTGTGCGGCATCTTCCCCTTAGTTCCGGGAGCAGGAGTGTTTTGGACAACTTACAATGTGGTCTCAGACCAACTCTCCTCCGCATTGACAACAGGATTTACCGCACTGAAACTCACTTTCGCCATTGTGTTTGGCATCATCATCTTCATGGAACTGAGAAACCGCCTCAAACACACAGCTTTGAAAAAGTAACCAAGCTCACAAGAAAAGTAACTAAGCTCCGCACCCTGCTATGAGCTCAAAATATCTTGGCGTTTTGTTGTGATATATCGGCGATTTGCTCAGATGAAATGCCGATGTATTTTGCTCAAACGAAGTGCTTGTGATTTCATAGGTGCAGACCTACTCTCACAACGAACATATCTGTTCCTATTTTGCCGTTGGAAAACTCTTGATATTCGTTTGCGATAGAGCCAATCATCTCTTCTGCACCCTCAAATGAGGTGAACGAGCCTTTGAGTTCTGTTCTTCCGAGATTATAGTACGACAAACCTACGCTCACACGATTGAGAAAGCATAGTCCTATGCCCAACTGAAAAGCGAAAGTGGCAGCATTGTCAAAGCTGACAGTGCCTGCAAACTGTCGGGTGCTGCCGTCGGAAGCCTTAACCTCAAACACCCTCTGCATATCGCTCACCATTCGGAAGTTTACTCCCATTCCGATTTCTCCATACAACTTTATCGGACCAAGTACCAAAGGAGACAGATTTACCCCTGCCATAATCGGAATATTGTAGTACGATGGGGCAGAAGTCTCAAAGTAGCCGTCCATATTTCCATAGCCTTCCAAGTTGTTTTTAGCCTCGTTTTGCATTCCGTTGTAAAGTAAATCAATAGTCAGCATCGCTTTCAACCTCCTCACAATGGGGATAGGGAAAGAGTATTGGGCTTTTGCACCAATGGCAAAACCGTTTGCAGCCGCTGCCTGCCCCGATCCATAGTCCAAAAATGCATTGCTGCTTTGTGCAAAGCTACCCATAGGCATTGTTCCTCCTATGTGGAGCGAAAAACCATTAGTTTGAGCAGACAAATCAGCAGACAAGAATATCATCACTGCTGTCAAAACACTTAAAATCAATCTTTTCATAATATTGTTCTTTTTTGTTTGGTGCGTATGAGAGTAAAACGTTGTTGTTTTGTGATTATTGCGTTTGTCTGAAAGCAAAGGCTCTTGTGCAAAGACAGTTTTTTGCTTGTCGAAGCTGCATTTTCGGAAAGCGAAAACAAGCCAAAACAGAACCAAAACGAAGTTTTAACATTTTTTTCTTGGGCAATTAAGTACTTCTCCATACCTTTGCTGTTTCAAATAACACTTTAAAACAACAACAAATGAAGAAGATTTTATTTTTGTTGCTTGCGGCGATAATGTCGCTCTCGCAACTATTGGCACAAACAGTGCCAATCACAATTGGAACGGGTACTTCGACCAGTAATATTGGTCCAATCCCGGGTTATTTTGGTAACCATCGTTCGTTACAGCTGTTTACGGCTGCGGAACTTAACCAACCTTCGGGCTGTGTTATCGATTCCATTGCTCTCGAACTCGGCAGTGTAACTGCAGGCGTCGGAGGAAGAGACGTAAGAATTTACATGAAAGAGGTAACAGAGACAACTCTTGCCTCAACTTATGTTCTCAACACTCTGACTGACGGAGCAGTGTTGGTTTACAGTACCGAAACAGAGGAAATTTGCACAGCAGACACATGGCATACCTTTGCCTTGCAAACGCCTTTTGTCTATTCTGGCAGCAGTAGTTTGATGCTCATATTTGAGGGTGAAGGTTGTGCTGCAAACGGAGGTTGTGCTGTTTACATTAAGTATGGTCCAACAACATCTATGGCATGGACAAAATGTTGGGATACCACAACTCCCGACATGACTTCGCCTATTGCACCCAGCAATACCTACAGAGCAAACACACGCTTCTATGTGTCTGAGATGCCTGAAGACTTCTGCAATACTGTAACAGAATTAGCTGTTTCAAACATTATGACAGACGGAGCAGATGTTTCTTGGACAAGTGATGCGGTCAGCTTTGAGTATGAGTACAAACTCTCTACCGAAAGCTGGGATTCTGAAAACGTTGTCAGTGGAACAACAACTTCTACAAGTGTTTCATTAAGCGAACTTACTCCTGCAACAACCTACAATTTCAGAGTGAAAGCTATATGCTCCGACGGATTGGAAAGCTACTGGATGCAGTTGAGTTTCCAAACCATTTGCGATGTTTACCAAGTTCCTTTTGAGGAGGGATTTGAAGGAGGATTTGATTTCACATTTGCCGATGGATTTATTGCATCTCCGCTTTGCTGGGCAAATATCAATCCTGCTGCCGATTCATACAAGTGGCAGACTTCTACAACAAACCATTCGGGTTCAAAATCTGCATACTACTATGGTTCAACATATTCGGCCACCACTTCTCAAGATTGGTTGATAACTCCGCAAGTCAATCTTAGCGGAAACGAAAGAATGAACTTCTACGTCAAGAAAGTCGGTGCGTCAAATCCTATAGGAATTAACATCTATGCTTACGATGCTTCTTCGGAAGATATTTCGAGTGCAGCCGATGTGGCATCGTTTGTTTTGATTGACTCTGTGCCTTCTGCTGCTTTGACAACAACCGATTGGTACGAATATGAGTTACATCTTTCTGATTTGGGCGGAACTTATCGTTTTGCGTTAGTGCCATACGCAGGTGCGGGTGGCTTGTATGTAGATGATTTCTCAATCACCGAATTGCCTGAGTGTATTCGTCCTGTTATGTCGAGCGTAGCTTCTTCTGAGATTACCGCAAATGAAGCAACAATCTCTTGGAGCGACGAAAACAACTCTCAATGGATTGTATATTACAAACCGATAAGTGCAACCGAATGGGCAAGTGAAACCGCAAGTTCGACCGAAGTTACCTTGACCGATTTGATTCCGGGAACTCTATACAATGCTTACGTTGTTGCAGTTTGTGGTGATGAAGAATCAGATCCTACTTACACCACTTCATTTATTACCCTTTGTGATGTAATATCTGAGTTTCCTTGGACAGAAGGATTTGAGAGTACTTGGAATAGTCAGAACCTAATGAGCAACACAATCGCAGCTCCGTTCTGCTGGTACAACATCAATGCGGGAGGTTCGACCTACAGTTGGCAGCAGACCTCTTCAACCGTATACGAGGGAAGCAAAGCTGCTTATATGTATGGTTATTCCAGTTCTTCCACTTCTTCTTCATACAAGAACGACGACTGGTTCATTACTCCGGTGTTTGAATTGACAGGAAGTGAAGTTTTGTCGTTCTATACCAAGAAGTCCTCATCGTATTACACTTCTTACACTCCTGAGTTGAGAATTTATGCTTTCTCTTTGGAAAATGGAGACATCAGCTCGGCAGCCGACACAGCTTCTTTCTTTGCAATAGATTCTTTGGCAGACTTGACAACAGACTATGCAGAAAGAGAAGTATCTCTCGAAAGCCTTGTGGGTCAATATCGTTTGGCATTTGTAAGAAACAAGACTTACGCAAACGGAAGTGTATATATAGACAATGTATCGGTGAAAGCGGCAGCTCCTTGCCAGCGTCCGTCAGACTTGGTTGTTTCGGGAAGAACCGACAGCGAGATAAGCGTCTCTTGGACTGAAGTTGAGGGAGCTTCTTCTTACAATGTATATTACAGAACAGACGATGACGAACCTTGGACCATTGTCAATGCTGCTTCAAACGAATATACCATCACCGAACTTACTTCTGCAACGGAATACACCATAGATGTAACCGCTATTTGTTCGGAGGGAACAGAAACAGGATTTACCTTTGCCCCATCGGTGGTAACTGCAACGCTTTGCGCCCCTTATCCTGTTCCTTTCACAGAAGACTTTACAACCTTCCCTACAACAACATCCATAACCTCTTGCTGGCAAAAGGCAAAGGGATTTACCAATGAGGCATTGGTTTATGGTTCATCTTCTTGGGGTTCTCAAACCAAAGAAGGCATATTGCTTGGTTCTCAGCATGCCAGGATAAATATTTTCAAAACCACTGCAACAGGTACAGACAAGAAAGAATGGCTGATAACTCCTACAATAGACTTGGGTGATGGTTCGACAGAGTATGACTTGAAGTTCTCTTTCGCATTCACCAAAAACAATAGTACAGATGCTCCTGTTGGTTGCGTGGGACAAAAGTTCATGGCTTTAATATCCCAAGACGGAGGAGCTACATGGGACAGCATCAATAATTTGACATGGGAGCCTGCTTTTGAGGGTCAGGAAACCAATGACCTTTCTTCTGTATCGACAAGCGGACAGATAGTAAAGGTAAACTTGACCGAGCTTGGATACACAGGTAACATACGTGTCGGCTTCTATGCTTACCAAACACAATATGTTGCAGGACAAGACAACGACTTGCACATAGACGACGTACAGATTGTAGAGCACGTCGAATGTCCTGATTTATTGACAGTGGACGTCAATGCAGTAACAACAACTTCCGTTGCTTTGGACTGGGACAACACGGTAGATACGGGAGACGGTTGGACAATTCTTTATACCGAGGGAACAACAATCACTTCCGACACCGAAGACGCTCAAACCGTGAATGTACCTAACGGAACAGAACTTCCATACGTTTTGGAAGGTCTTACCCCTGGAACGACTTACTCATTCATAGTTTCGTATGATTGTGGCGGAGCGTGGACAACCCCTTCGACCATAACCCTTCCGGCATCGGCTGCAGAAGTGCCTTATACCTGCGACTTTGAAGACCAAGAGGAGAACGCTTCTTGGACACTTATCAACGGAACAGCTGCAACCAAGTGGTTCATCGGAGCAGAGACAGCAACTCCTGAGAACAACAAGCTATATGTTTCTTCCGACAACGGAGCTACTTTGTCATACGAAGTGAGCGGAACAAAGACGCTGTATGCCATAAGAACCATTGCCTTTGACGAAGCACCTCTTTACAGAATTACTTTCGACTATAAGGGAGGTGGAGAAGGCTCTTTTGACTTTGTGAAAGTAGGTTTGTGGGGCATGGATCAAACCTTTGTTCCAAGTACTACTACATTGCCGAGCTGGGTAGCTGCAACTGCTGTACAAGCAGGATTTACATACACAGGAGGCGTAGCCAAGTTCAACTTGACAAACGGAGAAGTCCGTCAAGGCGAAATCTATGTTGATGGAGCTGCGGTAAACAACACCATACAACAACTCGTATTTGCATGGCGTCAAGACGGTGACGGCGGTAACTCCCAAGGAGTACAGATAGACAATATCTCCATTATTCCTATCAACTGTGCCACACCGGCTTCATTTGAACTTGCAGAAGACGGAAGCGGAACCAACTCTTTGACCTTTGACATCGAAGACGAGAATGGTAGCGAATGGGAAATCCAATACAAGCCATACGAAGACGAACAATGGCAGTCGTTCTTCACAACCAACTTGACAGGAAACACAATCGACGACCTTCTTTCGGGTACGATGTACAAGGTGAGACTTCGTGCAATATGCGGAGAAGACAGTTCGATATTCATTCCTGCAACAACCACCGGTTATGTGCTTTACTCAACAGCATGTGAAAACATTACAGTTACAGCAGAAACCCCATTTGTTGAAAACTTTGATGCACCAACATGGTTCCGCAGCGGCAACATTACCTCGAGCGATGTTTATGCACCAATGTGTTGGTTGAATATCAATGGTAAGCATTCTTCATACAAATGGAACCACAACACAACCCCGGCATCTTCTTACAACGGTTCGGCAGGACACTTGTATATGTATAACTCTACATCTGTTGCAGCCGACACCACTTCCGATTGGTTCATCACTCCGATATTTGATTTGGCAGGAACAGAGACTTTGTCCTTCTTTGCAAAGAAAGGAAGTGTTGATGAAACTTTGAAGATAATGTACTACAGTGTTGATGAGAACGGAGACATGACTTCGAGAGCCGACACTGCAAACTTCCAACTTTTGCAAACCCTTACAATCAACTCTTCAGAGTATATTCCTTATGATATTCAGTTGTCAGACTTGGTAGGACAATATCGTTTGGCGTTCTATGCTTCTGCACCGGGCAACTATCTGAGAATAGATGATGTCATGGTACACATATCAGATTGTTCAAGACCTCAGGCAGATGATTTGTCTGTTGTGGCAGCTGCAACCACTGCAACCGTAACCATAACCGACGAAAGCAACTCCGCTTGGGTAATCTACTACAAGGCAGAGAGCGAAAGCGACTACACCGCAGTACCTACAACATCTCAAGAGACTCAATTAACAGACCTTACTGCCACAACAACATACAATATATACATTGTGGGTGATTGTGGAGCTACTCAATCTGCTCCTTCAAGCAGTAAGACTTTCAGAACAAGATGCTTTGACGAGGCAATTTCCGAGTTCCCTTACACCGAAGGATTTGAAAGCGGTTTGGATTGCTGGGACGTTACATACACCTCAACAAACACAAACACATATCAATGGACAGCTGTTTCGTCAAGTACAGGTCCTGTTTGCAACCCTCACAGCGGAGCAAACATGGCAAAATACCAAAGTTACAATGCTTCTGTAGGAAGTACCTCGACAATGATTTCTCCTGCAATGGACTTCTCAGCAGATATGCAACTTTCGTTCTGGATGTATAGATCAACATCTTACGCATCAAACAACGACCATGTGGAAGTCTATGTAAATAGTTTGCCAACCACCGAAGGAGCAACTCTATTGACAAGCGTAACTCAAGGGGGTTCTAATGCTTGGGAAGAGCAATTCGTTTACTTGCCTGAGGACTTGATTGGAACACATTATATCATCTTCAAAGCGATTTCGGACTGTGGTGCAAGTATGTACATTGATGACATTACCCTAAGTGTTACATCTTCATGTACAAGACCTGATGCAGCTTCTGTTGCAGCTTCTGCCATTACAGCAACCACAGCAACCATTTCTTGGACAGACAACAACGAAGACCACTCTGCATGGAATGTATATTACAGAGTTGCAGGAAGCGAAGAAGATTACTCTGTTGCCCCTGCAAGTGAGCAAACAGTCGAATTGACCGATCTTGACCCTACTACAACGTATGAAGTTTATGTAACTACTGATTGTGGAAGCGAAGAATCAGATGCAACCTATTCAATCAACTTCACAACATCTTGTGTAACCGTAGTTGATTTCCCTTACTTTGAGGGATTTGAGAATGGTTTGACTTGCTGGAGTATTGTAAATATTACAGGTTCTGAGCAATGGACACAAAGCAATGGTAGCAATATGAGCTCAAATTCCGGCATTGCACCAATGACAGACGGCGGCGGACAATACTTTGCCGAAACTCATGGTACAACTCGTGGCAATGTGAACAGATTTATCTCACCTATCTTTGATATTTCAATGTTGGATACTCCTGTGTTGTCATTCTATCACTGGCAAAAAGCATGGGGTAGTGATATTGACAATTTGAAGGTATATTACAAAGCAGATTTGAGTGATGATTGGACACAGATTGCCAACTACACAGAGGGCATAAGCACTTGGAGACGCGACACAATTATTCTTCCTAACCCTTCTGAAACTTATCAGTTGGCATTTGAGGCAAACCTTGACTATGGTTACGGAGTATGTATTGACAATGTCTCAATCTATGAGTCAGCAGGTGAACAGCCTGAGCCTTGCGATGCACCTACTGCTTTGACAGTAAACAACATCACACAAACATCTGCAGACTTCTCTTGGAACCGAACTGCAACAAGCTACGAAGTTCGTTTGAACGAAAACGCAGCCGAAACAGTTACCACAACAAGCAAGTCGTTTACAGACCTTACTGCAAACACAACCTACACTGCATACGTAAGAGCAATTTGTGAGAATGATAACTCAGAATGGGTAAGCACCACATTCACAACTCTTGAAGC
>SAMEA3663010__coassemble_105_pt1 | contig 44471 bp, 35 predicted proteins | sample SAMEA3663010__metabat2_low_PE_013 | metagenome-assembled genome bin SAMEA3663010 (sample SAMEA3663010) | pig gut metagenome | biome: pig gut; feature: pig-associated habitat; material: faeces | place: France | collected 2012 | reverse complement strand
AGCATAGAGCTGAGAGAAAACCTCCTTCAACTCGTTTACGCTTACCCAATTGTCAAGGGCTTTTCTGATTGCAACATCAAGTCTTTCCATATCGCCTTGTGCCTCAATGCACGCACATTCTGCCAAAGAAAGCTGACGAAGTGTCAATAAAGTTTCTGTTTCCATTCTATCTTGGTTTTGAGCATTGACAATCAATGTTGAAGTTAGGAGAACACATAACAACAAACGATTGATAACATTCAATTTCTCGGTGATACCTATCATTGTTTTGTCGATTCAAGTTTCTCTCTCAATGTCTTTGCTTCACTTCTGTCGGTTGCCATACCCTCGTATGCGAAACCATACATATCGGCAAAGCGACTCATTGTATATTCTCCGGCGTCAATCATCATCTTTGTAGGAGCAGCTCCCTGATAAAGGAAGAACAATCGTTTGCCTTTGAACTCTCCGGAGGGCACATAGCCATAGAAACGTTCCATAAGGGTACGCAAGGAAGCACAAATGTTGTGCCAATAGACCGGAGAACCCATTACGATAATGTCGGCATGCTTCATTTTGGCAATCAATTCGTCAAGTTGGTCGCCTTCAAGCGTCTGTCCGTAGAAGTTAAGCCGATAATCGTTGAGGTTAAGCGTCTCATATTCTCTGCCCTCGAGCAGTACTTTTGCCAATGCTGCAGTATTTCCGTCGCGATTAGGGCTTCCGTTAATAAAGAGTATCTTTTCCATTTTTGTGTTTTTTGTCATTGGTTCATTATTATGATTGTTACAACTTACAGCAAATTGCGATAAAAGAGCAGCAACAAGAATTAGTATGCTTTCTATTTTAATCCTGTTCATCTTACGGCTTATTTTATCGAGCGTTTTACAAAATCTACTATTTCATTCCAAGGGATAAAATTACCTTCTCCGCCGTCATAAAGGTCGCAATGTGTGGCTGCGGGAACGATGAGCAGGCGTTTATTATCTGCATATTTGCCACTTGTCAGCTTTTGATAGGCTTCTTCGCCAAAGTAACGACTGTGTGCTTTCTCTCCATGCACAATGAGTACCGGTGTTCTCACTTCCGAAGCTGCTATCCATAAATTTTGATTAAGCATCATAAGTGTAGAGGTAATATTCCAACCCATGTTGGAATTGAGCGACCGTGAGTGATACCCTCTCTTCTCAGATTTGTAATATGCAATATATTGTTTCAAAAACTCGGTAGCATCATCTGTCGGAACATCTGGCAATCCTCCCTGAGGCAATATCTCGCCCTTGCGAAACTCTTCGGTACGTTGCTCTGACAACTGCTTTTTCAGTTGATAGCGACCCTCCTCGTCCATGCTGTCAAAGTAGCCTTGCTGTGTTACACGCGTCATATTGTATAAAGTAATGGCAACGGTTACCTTGATACGAGGGTCAAGAGCTGCGGCATTAAGGGCAATTCCGCCCCAGCCACAAATACCGATAATGCCGATACGCTCGCTGTCCACGTCCTTGCGACAAGAAAGATAGTCCACTGCCGCACAAAAGTCTTCAGTATTGATGTCCATGGAAGACGAATAACGAGGGCTGCCTCCGCTTTCGCCCGTAAACGAGGGGTCAAAAGCTATTGTAAGAAAGCCTTCTTCCGCCAAGCGTTGGGCATAAAGTCCGCTCGATTGTTCCTTTACTGCTCCGAAAGGACCGCTCACTGCCAATGCCGGCAACTTTCCGTTTCCGGTCTTCGGACGATAGAGGTCGGCGGCAAGCGTGATACCAAAACGATTGACAAAGGTAACCTTCTCGTGCATCACCTTTTCACTTTTCGGGAAAGTCTTATCCCACTCATTTGTCAAAGACAAGGATTCTTTTGCGGCAAATCGAGAGTTTGTCGTCTGTGCTTGTGCATTCATTGAGATTGATAGTGCCATAATTATAATCAAACTTTTAATTCTCATAATCACATCTTAATTTTACTCATTTCAGATACCTTATAGAGCAGTTTTTTCTGATGTTTCTCTGCTCAATGCACCCTTATGATTTATTCCGATGCAAAATTACAACCAAAACTCAACAAACCCACTTACCCAAATTTCGGCAATAATGACCCATAGTGGGGGTATTTGTAAGCAAAAAAATAGAGACGCAACATATCTCCAAGCAAAACACACACAACCGCCGTTTTTGCTTGCAAGGTGACTTGGCAGATTGGCAAAATAAAACGGCGGATTGGTCCAACAAAACGCCGTTTTATTTTGCTCAAATGCAGTTCTAAATTTTGCGTACATACATGGCTCGAATGGCATTCAATACAGCAAGTACCATAACTCCCACGTCTGCAAAAATCGCAAGCCACATATTAACAATGCCGACAATGCCCAATATCAGACAGATGCCCTTTACACCCAATGCCATGACGATATTCTCTCTGACTATGCGAAGGCATTTTCGTGATATGCGTATTGCTTTGCCGATTTTTGTCGTATCGTCGTCCATGAGTACCACATCTGCCGCTTCGATGGCTGCATCGCTACCCATTGCTCCCATTGCTATGCCCACATCGGCACGAGATAATACAGGTGCATCGTTAATGCCGTCTCCCACAAAGGCTGTTTTATCTGTTTTTGTCTGTGAGTTGATGATTTTTTCTACTTGTAATACTTTGTCGGTAGGCAGAAGTTCGCCATATACTTGGTCAATACCGAGTGCCAAAGCGGTTTGTTCTGCAACTGCCTTGGTGTCTCCTGTCAGCATGACGGTTCGGGTAATTCCCACCTGACGTAGGTCTGCAACTGCTTTTGCCGCTTCGGGCTTTACCACATCTCCCAATACTATATGCCCGAGATATTTTCCTTCAACCGAAAGGTGAACAATCGTTCCTGCTTTCTTGCATCGACAAGGCGTAATGCCATAATCAAGCATCAATTTCTCATTTCCCACAGCCACCGACTTGCCGTCAATGGTGGCAATTATTCCCTTGCCGCTTATTTCCTTGATTTGGCTCATGCGGCTTCTCTCGGGAGTGTGTCCGTATGCTTGTTGCAGTGATTTTGCTATGGGGTGCGAGGAGGAAGACTCGGCAATGGCTGCATATTCCAACAACTGTTCTTTTTGCGATTGAATGTCTCTGTCATCTGCATCGTGGTATGCAATGACTTCAAACACTCCTTTGGTCAGAGTTCCTGTCTTGTCAAACACCACTGTCTTGACTTTGGAAAGGGTTTCCAAGATGTTGGCTCCCTTTACAAGCACTCCGCTTCGGCTTGCTCCCCCAATCCCTGCAAAGAATGACAATGGGATACTGACAACCAAGGCACAAGGGCAGCTGATTACAAGAAAGACCAAGGCACGATAAGCCCATGAGCCAAAGGTGGCAAAACTCAATGTCTCTCCTGCAAAAACAATGAGAAACAAAGGCGGCAGCAGTGCAAGTGCCAAAGCTCCGTAACATACCGCAGGGGTATATATTCGTGCAAATTTGGCAATAAAGTCTTCTGATTTGGATTTTCTTGATGCCGAATCTTCCACAAGCTGCATGATTTTTGATACGGTCGAATTGCCAAACTCTTTTGTTGTGCAAACGTTCAGCACTCCCGAAATATTGATACTTCCGCTTATGATTTCGTCGCCTGCTTTTACGTCTCGGGGAAGAGATTCTCCGCTAAGAGCAGAGGTATCTATGGACGATTCTCCCTCAATCACCACGCCGTCAATTGGTACTTTTTCGCCGGGTTGCACGACAATGGTTTGTCCGACAGCCACATCTTCGGGAGAAACTCTGATAATTTTGCCGTCTTGCTCCATATTGGCATAATCGGGACGAATATCCATGAGTTCTGAAATGTTGCGACGGCTCTTTCCGACGGCATAGCTTTGAAAAAACTCACCTATTTGGTAAAAGAACATCACTGCAACAGCCTCCAAATAGTCTCCACTTCCCTCATACAAGGCAAGAGCAAAAGCTCCCATAGTTGCAATCGCCATAAGGAAATTTTCGTCAAACACCCTGCCTCTGACTATTCCTTCGGCTGCTTCTTTCAATATGTCGTAACCAATAAAAAGATAAAGTGCGAGATAAACCACCAATCTTGTAACACCTTGGGGATTGACAATCAGCAAACCGGCTATCATCACCGCCGAGATGATAATCCTTGTAAGCATAATACGTTGTTCTCTGTTCATATCTGTATTTTTTTGTTTTAATTCGGTGCAAAATTAGGAGTTTTCTCATGCAACTTGTTTGCAATTTTTGCTTGTGGCTTTGCCAATTTGCAGTATTCTTTGACAAGTAGTGTGTAATCTTTTGAGAAAGAAAGTTGTCAAATAGGAGGACTTTGTTAAAACAATCAGATTATGAATAATCAGGAGATAGAAAACATTTTGAATGCCAAGCAAGTCAAGCCGACTTCCAACCGTATCCTTGTATTGAGAGAATTGATAAAGGCTTCTCACCCTGTCAGTCTTGCCGATTTGGAAGTTTTGTTGGAATTTTCGATGGACAAGGCGAGTATTTTCAGAACGCTCAAACTATTTTCGGAAAAAGATGTCGTCCACCCTATTGAAGACGGCAGTCGTTCGCTAAAATATGAGCTGTGCCACAGCCTGACACACTGCAACTTTTCAGACCAACACATTCATTTCTATTGCGAACACTGCAAAGAGACTTATTGTTTTGAGAATGTGAGTATTCCCATTGTAAGTATTCCCTCCGGTTTCACTCCTCGCTGCATCAACTATGTGATAAAAGGGTTGTGTCCGGAGTGTTCTGCAAAATCGAAGTAGGAGTGTCAAAACAAAAAAAGGTCGGCAAGAAACTCACCGACCTTCATAATCAGTCAATAGATAAGACTATCCTTTGTATGCTATGGTTTCTATTTCGACCAATACTCCCATGGGAAGTTTCTCTACTGCGTATGCTGCTCTTGCAGGCAACATTTCGTTGTAGTATTTGGCATATACTTCGTTCATTGCAGCAAAGTCGTCCATAGAGTTCAACAAACAAGTGGTCTTCACAACATCTTTGAAGCTGTATCCTGCCTCGGTCAATATCGCTTCTATGTTCTTGAAGACTTGTTCTGTCTGTTCGGTGATTGTTTCAGGCACTTTGCCTGTTTCGGGATTTACAGGTATTTGTCCCGAGATGAACAACATTCCGTTTCCTGCCAAAATTGCCTGACTATATGGTCCTATGGCTTTTGGTGCTTTTGGTGTGTTGATTACTTTGTTCATTGTTTTTGTGTTTTTTTATTTGTTTACGATTATTTGCTTTGTCGATTGTTTATCTTCCGAAATCACTGTAAGGAAGTAAGTTCCGTTATCCAATCCTCCAAGGTCTATTCTCATGTTTTCGCTCTTGCAGTTCTCTGCCTGATATACCACCTGACCCAATGTGTTTACTATTCTCACAGTGTGAGAGTTGGCAAATGGCGTGGTGATTGATATGTATGAGCTTGCAGGATTTGGAGACACCTCAAACGTGAAGTCGTTTGCCACATCTTGCAACGAAGAGTTGTCTTTCACATATATTGATACTTCGGTCGAATAGTCCTCAGGACAAGTAGAGATTTGAACTCTTGCCCTATATGAATACATTGCTTCGGTTTGCGGTGTCTCGGTGTAGGTTGTTGCTGTGTTGCCTATGCTTTCCCACGCTTGATTGTCGATTTGGCGTTCCCAATCCAATATCGTTCCTCTATAGGATTGCAATTTGAGTGTGCCTGTTGTAGCTCCGAGATTGATTGTATCGCCCACCGTTTTGGTGATTTTGCCTCCTCGAGATACCAAGACGTTCATCAAAACAGTGTTACTTGTGTCTCTAATTAGTCCGTTTGAGATTACTATTCGACGGTAATATGTGCTGTCGTCAAGGCTCTCGGGTTGATAGTCTCGTTGGTCTGCTGTCTGAGTGGCATTGTACCAGCTACCTGTCCTCTTTTTCTCCTGCCATTGGTAGGTAAAGTTGCCTCTTCCTCCCGTTGGTTCGCTTCCGACCAAAAGAGCAGGTGTTCCTCCTGCACAGAACTCTTGATCAGAGCCTATGGTGTTGTTTTCTATTGCAGGATAGGTTGTTTGGAAGTTTCTCTTTATTCCATAGACTGTTCCGACGGTTGTGGTCAAGTAGGCTCTGTAATAGTATCTCACGCCTTCCGAAAGGGTGTCGATTGTGTAGGTGAAAGCTCCCAACTCCGAATCGGTGGAAACATACACCATGTTGCCGTCAATATTGGGATTTTCATTTGCATCAGTTGTGAAGGTAAATCCTTTGGCAACAAATTCGCCGTCGCCCAACGATGTCAAATTGGCTTCAACCGTTGCAGAGTTGTTGCCCACATTGCTTGCCACTCTGGTAACTATTGTTCCCAAGCCGCTCAATGTGGTAAACTGAGAACGTTGTCCATATACTGTTCCGTTGGCATTTGTTGCGTATGCCTTAAAGTAGATTGTCGAGCTTGGGACAAGGGAGGTTAGTTGAGCAGAGAACACTCTGCCTGTGGAGTCTGAAGGAACTACAGTGATGTTTCCTTCTGTCATGTTGTCAAGGTCTTCTGCACTCAAACTCCAAACAATTCCTCTTTCGGTGATTGCATCTTCTGCTGCCGCAGGTTCATATACTATACTTCCCCAAGTCAAAGCTGACAAAGAGGTTATTGAAGACGAGCTTACGCTGTCGGTGATTGTTGCCGGCAAAACAGACATGAAGTTGAACCTCATCACACTATCGTTTTCAAAACGTATGTTTGTTATCGGTTTTCCGGTCAATGTTCCGTTTTTGAGGGTGGAAGCAGGTGTTGTTTCGTCGGTAAAGTTGGTTTTTCCGGTAGCTCCCGGGAATGGGGCGCGATTTGTCTCTGCGTCTGACTCAACTCCGGATGCCGTACGGACAAAGTAGCCTCTATCGTTAGGGTTTACGTTGATTTGATTGCTTCCCGAATTAAACCAAGGGTTGATTTTGTTCCAATCACAATGGTATATCATCATTCCTTCGCCGGGAAGATAGTTGTCCCAATCGGTCTTCTTTCTGTTTTCGACCATAAATCCCTCGCTGTTTGACAAAGGAATGTAGTATGCAACGGTGGTATCAAACGAATTGATTGCAGGAAGGTAAATGTTTTCTCTTGTTGCGGTGAGGGTGTCAAAGTCAAACCAATTTGCAATCCATCTTTCCATTGCAGACAATCCGACAGGTGTTGCACTATTGTTCATATAAGAGCCGCTTGCCATCAAATCCCAATCGCCTGGAGTGTAGGAATTTCCGCCCGAAGCGTCATAATCGGTGTCGTAAAAGTCAGGAAATCCCAACACATGACCAAACTCGTGGCATATTGTTCCGATTCCGTCCATTGCAACGGAGTTTCTCTTCTCTGCCGAGCAAGAGTAGGCACTGAAACGCACCCCGTCTTTGATTATGCTGTTAGCGACATTGCTTCGATGCGGCCAAATCTCGTTTACATTTCCCGTCGAAGACTCGGGAGTGCCTGCAAAAATGATATGAATGGCATCGACCCTGTTATCGCCGTCGTTGTCGTAGTCGGCATAGTTCACATCGGCATCTGCGGCGTTGATTGCGTGCGAAACAAAGTAAGCTATGTTTGCATCGTGATAGCCTCCCTGATTGCCGCCATAGTATGACATCGGATTAGGAAGAGTGTATGGTCCTGCAACATCAATATCCATGATGAATTGTCCGTCAGAATTGTCTCTGTAATAGTCTTTCACCGAACCTGTACCGTTGTAATTGTCTTGGCTTACGAGGTTTACAAAGTCTTGATTGGTATATGTGAAAGGCAAATCGCTAAATCCCACAAGTATGACCAACAATTTCACCGTTCCCAATGAAGGATATTTGCTATCGTCCGACACCATTGCGGCAGGAGATGAGAGCTTCATCTGCTCAATTTGACTTGTAGAATAGAAAAGATTGACAGGCAGTGTAGCCAAAAATGCTATCTCTTCGGCAGAACGTTCATTGGCATTTGCAGCCAAGTACTTTGAAGCAACAAGGTCTCCGTTTTCGTCCAAAATTCCGTAGGTGAAGAAACCCTCTTGGTTTCTTACCAAGGTGTATTGGTCTATGGTTTTTGCCCAATTTACAGTTTCGTCTCCTCCAAGGACGAAAGTAAGCATTTTACCATTGGGTTGGCGTATTGTTACAGCCTCTCTTTTTGCCGGAATGGCAAATGCCACGCTGCCGACTGCCATCAGCAACAAAAGCATCATCGTTTTTAGTAAATTCTTTCTCATTGTTTATTATTTGTTTTTTGTTTTCTCTCTAAGAACGCTTTTTGTTATCATTTAGGTATTTGAACCCATATTTATAATTTTAATATCTGCTCACCACTAACTTAATAACGTATGTCTCTTTGCTCTGTCTATCTTCTATCTTCATTAGATATACTCCGCTCGGATAGCAAGAGATGTCCAACAGATAGGTCGATAGAGAAAAACAATCCTCAAAGACTTTTTTCGATTGGGCATCATAGAGCGAACAACATAGTGTTTTGCCTTGCTGATTGGCTATTTTTACAAAATCACTCGCCGGATTAGGATAGACAACATAAAGTTCTTCGGGTTTAATATCGTCAAGCGAAACATCGTGTTGCACATATATCTTTGCCACTTCGGAATGTGCAATCGGACATTGCTCCAACTGCACTGCCACTCTGAGATATACGCTGTCTGAAAAGCCGGGAGTGTAGGCTATGGAGCTGTCGGCAGGAGCATTTATACTGCTCCACGAAAGGCTGTCGGCAGAGTGTTGCCACAAGAGTGGTGTTCCGACGTTTTTAATGAGCAAAAGGGTGTCAGTTTCGGAGCTTAGCCAATCGGTCTTTGCTTTTATTTTGCCTCCCTGTGATTGTTTGACTTCGACGTTTATCACGTTGCTTGTGTCCTTAATGGCGTATGAGAACACTATTCTCCTAAATGAGGTAGGCTCGTTCAGCTCTCCCACAACATAATCTTTGAAAGTATTGTCATTTTGTGCCTCCTGCCAAGAAGAGCCTTGCGTTTTCTGTTGCCAAAGGTAGGTAAAGTTGCCCTGACCTGCACAAGGCTGAGAGCCTGTTATCGTTCCAAACACATCTCCCTCACAACCGGACATCTCTGCCGCAATTTCATTGTTCTCTATCGGCACATAGAGCGTTGTGGCATAGGCTTGCGTTGCATACTTTGTACCCAAAATTGTTTTGCAGTAGGTTGCAAAGTAATACTTTGTGGCTTGCTGCAAACCGCTTATCTCGGTTGAGAAGGTTGTAAAGTCTCCTTGAAAACTTATATGATTGTCGTCTATCGTCGGAGAGGGCAGTGTGTCATAGCAAATGCCATATTCTATCACAGGATAGTCGCCCTCAACAAGTTTTTTGCCTCCCAGAGTCATCGAATTGAGGGTTATGTTGCTTGCATGCTCTGTTTTCAATATGGGTTGTCCGTCTCGTGTCGAAAAATAGTAAGATGTGCCATAAACAGTGTCTGTTTCGCCAACGTAGGCAGCCCTATAATAGTAGGTGGTAAGGTAATTCAAATTGCTCAACTCACATATCAAAGTATCGTTGCTCACACTTGTTGCGGCAACAAAGGTTTGTGTTGCAAAATTGCTTTGAGTGTCTATTGCAAACCCTCTGAGAGAGTAGTCATACAAGCCCTCATAGTATTCGTATGCGGTCAATCGCACCGATATGGTCGAGAGAAACTCTGCCGAATTGAGAGTTTTGATAAAGGCAGAGCTGTCGGGCTGCAAAAAGTCGAAGCTCACAATCGAGCTTATGGTGTCTCTTGTGATATTGGTAATCGGTTTATTGAGCTGTTCTCCGCTCCAAAGACGGCTGTTCGGCTCGGCATAGTCGGTAAAAAAGTCATTGTAAAACGGATGTGGGAAAGCATCGCTTCTCACGCTCGCCAAGGTTTCGTTGGCATCGGCTTCCTCAATGTCGCATCTTTGAAAGCTCGGGTCGCAGTTGATGCAATTATCCCCTGTGTTCTTGATATGGTATATCAACATTCCGCTTGCGGGAATGTAAGTGTCCCAAGAGGATTGCCTTCTGTTTTCCAAAATAAAGTACTCGTCTTCGTAGGGGGTTGTGATGATGTAAGCCCGATTTGAGTCGGTGATTGCAGGCAGCGAATAAGTCCCTGCAAGGGTCAGAGTGTCCAAAGAGAGCCAACCGAGGCGGCTTCGTTCGTTGGCATTGAAGGCAGCAGGAGTATCTCCGTTGTTGTTGTAACTTCCCGACGACATTATGCTCCACGACGACAAAGCTATGGCATTTCCACCCGTTGCTTCGTAGTCTGTATCGTAAAAGTCAGGCAAACCTAACACATGTCCAAATTCATGACACACCGTTCCTATTCCGTCCATGATTACTCCGCGTTTCTCTCCCGAGCAAGAGTAGTCGCAAAGCGTCTTGCCGTCAAATGTTCTCGGCAAACCGTCCTCTTCGGTTATGAACCAGCGATGCGGCCAAATCGCATTGGCTTCTCCTGTTCTCGACTGAGGACCTCCGGCAAAGATAATATGCACAGCATCTATCCTTCCGTCGTTGTCCATGTCAAACTGTGAGAAATCAATCGAGGCATCAACCAAGCTGCAAGCCTCCGAAACCATTTCTTTGGGTCTGACATCAGAAAAGCTCTCGCCCGGAGCGCCATAATAAGCCATGTTGTTTGACAACATAACAGGACCTGCCACCGTAGGATTGAGGTCAAGCAAACCATTGGAACAGTCTCTGAAATAATCTTTCACGCTTCCGCTCGCTCCACCTGAGGAATACCCTTGTTGGGAAAAGAGGTTTTGAAACTCTGTGGCGGTGTAGGTAAATGGTCGGTCGGGAAATTCGACCAAGATAACCAACAAATTATTTGTTCCGGTGGTCGGATAGGACTTTCGCTCTGCAAGATTCTTTGAATGGTTTGCATATTGCGGCAGTGGTTTCAATCCTTTGCTCACCTTAGAAAGGAAGATTTGCTCTTCGGCTGTTCTCATTGCAGGATTGGTTGCAAGATATTTTGACACCACAACTTCGCCCGCAGAGTTTTGATAGGCATAACAATAGTCCGCATTTTGGTTTGGCAGTATGGTATATCCGTCCGAGGTAACGGCATAGTTGAACCATTCATCTCCACGAAGATAAAGCTCCAACACTCTTCCGTCGCTTTGTATAAGTCTCTTCAATGTTGTGTCTGCCGGATTGGCTTTAACAACAAGCGATAGCAACAATAGCAATCCACAAATGGCTGTACTTGTTTTGTTCATAAAGTTCAAAAAATTGAAGTGGCAAAGTTACAAGAAAAAATCTTATCTGCCAAACGGCGGAACACAAAAAAAATGAGGAACTACCTCAAAGGATAGTTCCCCAAATCTGAAACCTAGAAAATCTCAAACTATCTGTTCACAACGAACTTCTTGGTTTGTTTTTCTCCGTTCACTGTCAAAGTGTAGAAGTAAGTACCGTTAGCCAAGTCAGAAGTGCTTAGGTTTACATTGTAAGATGTTCCGGCAACTTGGTTTCCTTGGTTCATAGTCTTAACTGTTCTTCCCATGATGTCAGTGATTACTATTTCAACATTTCCTGACTTGTTCAAAGAGTAAGAAATGGTTGCATCGTTGTTTGCAGGGTTAGGGTAAACATTCAATGAAGAAGTTACAGCTATATCCTCAGGCAAAGATGCAGTTGTTCCAACTATCATACGAATCATAGGAGTTCTTCCGTCTGCATAATCAGGCAAATAGAATCTACCACCCCAAGCGTAAACATTGTTGAAGTTAGATTGGCATACCAACATCAAAGAACTGTAGTATCCATCGCCGGGACCAAATGTTCCCAAACCGGGATCGTCAGTTGCAACAGCAAACTTACCTGTTTCTGCCATACGATAGCAAGCATAGTAAACTTCATTTGGCTCAAGTTTTACGCTGTTAGGGAACTCCATAAAGATTGTAGTGAAATCACGAGAAGTTTCAAGACGAGTGTCATCTGACCAAAGACCATTGTTAAGGTCGCTTTCTTGTACTTCATATACAGGAGTAACAACAGGGTTGCCCCATGCGTCTTCTACATCGATAACATAATCATCATAAGATGTTAGTTCAGGGTTTATCTTTCTCAACTTACCTTGGATTGCAGCACCTGCACGGCAAGAGTCTGCAGCAGGAACAACCTCGATACCTTTAATCCATCTTTCAGCTGTGTTGTTTTGGTTTATGCTGTAAGGCAAACAAACTTCGTATCCTGCCAATGTGTAAGCAGCTTGGTCTGTCAAATATCCGTTAGGAGTAAATCCATAAGAGAATTGTCTCTTTTCAACCAAAATGTTTCTGTCTTTTGCCCATTGGTAGCAAGTTTCGTCAGTAAGCATTGGTCCGACAACTGCAAATGCAATGGTATCGTCAAGAGCAGAAACAACCTCATTGCCCGACATTACAACAGATGCTGCAATGTAGTTTCCAACTTCTGAGTATGGCAAGTGGTTGCTGTAAGAGTAGAAGTCCACATAACGTTGTTCTGTTGTGTCAGTTACAACGCCTGCATCATTTGTCTCAAATACTCTTGTAAGACCGTTGATCAATGTATCAGGTTCTGAAACGTTTGCAGACACCAAAGTGAATGTTGCTGCATCGTTTTCATCATATTCAACCTTGCTGAATTGGTTCTCAATGTGAGCGTCATAATAGTCGTTTCCGCCTGTGTTTTCAAGATAAACAATGTTTATCAAAGTATCAGGCATCAATCCCTCAGGGATTAAGTGATATGCGTTCATGCAATAAGTCTCTTTGATAACATCAATTCTGTTTTCAGGAGCATTTTCCGCATAGATGTCATCAAGGAACCATGTGTAACCGTGAGGTTGGGTTGGGTCTTCAACTGCAGGAGAGTACAAACGAAATCTGATGTATGTCATTTGGTCTTGGCTTGCAGCAACAGAGTTTGCGTTGTAAGTTCCCTTAGGAAGAGTAATACGCTTTGTTCCCCAATCCGCATCATTAGCGTTCATTTCCAAACCTCTTGTGTTGAACTCTATAGAGTCGTATGTTGCAAAGGTTGGATCATTACTCCAATCGATAAAGTAACGGTCTGAGTTAAATCTCTGGAGTGCCTGATTGAAGTAAACATCAACTGCGTTCATGCCAAAAGATTCGATTGGTGCAGTCAAAGTCAATGTTACTTCAAGGTCGAGGTTGTTCGATCCTGCCTGCCAAATATCCAACATACTTACGTATGCAAAACCATTGTCGGCAGAAGAAGGAATGGTGTAATACGCACTATATCTCTCGTTGTCAAAAATCCAGTAACCATCTTCATCAAATCCCCAGAAGTCATTATAGGAAAAACTACCTTCCGGTCCCATAGGGTCTGTGGTGTTTGGTTGAAGGTTCCAGCCCATACCGCTAACTGCATTACGAGGTCCTGAACCAAAAATGTAGGTTGAAGGATCAGAAAAGTCGCACATAGGTTCATCTCCGTCCTTACGTCCGTCAAAGTTTTGCTTTTGCTTCTTCTCGAGCTTCATGACATTTGCTTTGTCAAATGAACTCCTTTGCGTTTTTTGTAGTGCATCTGCCTTGATACCAACTTGTGCAAAAGCTCCACTTGTACCAATCAACAATGCCAACGCCAATAATGTTTTCTTCATTTTTTTGATTGTTTTTTGTAAGAAATTATTTGTTTATACTTCTCTCATTGAATTTGCAAATATAGCAATTTTGCAAATAACACCAACCTCTAAAACGTTTTTTTTGTCAAAAAGTTGCCGTTTTTGCCGAAAATCTTTTCCGAGCCTCTCTTTCCCATAGCGAACAAAACGGCGTTTTATTCTGATTAAACTGCCGTTTTATCCGTCCAAATCGGGGTTTTGCCCCACCAAAACGCCCTTTCGCCACAAGCTATGTCGTTAGCTGATAATCAATACGTTCAGAGGTTGAGTTTGCTATATGCCAAAAGCCAGCGGTCAGGAAGGTTGCCCTGCATTGCTTCGTTATAGTCGTTGTAAGTGCATGGAACAAGGAAGTGTCGAAGATACTTTTGTTGCAAATCGTCGGGGCAGCTGACCTGCATCCACCAGCGTTCGCTCTTCTTGCTCTTGTAAAACACTATCGTTCTGTCGTCCGACATGATGACATTGAACTTGTAATAGTTTGTTTGGTCTTTGTACGGATAGTCGTTCTTTCGCCAATTATAGCCCTCAATGAAGTACCATAGTGCATGGGAAAGCAACTTGGCAGTTCTGCAATCAATATCGTCCTCTGCCTTGTAGCCGTATAGTCCCATTGAGGTGAGCTTGTCGCTCATGCCTGCAAAGTTCACTATCTTGCAAAACTCTTCTCCGTAAAGTCCGTGAGGGTTCTTGCTGCACGGAGCATCGGAAGCCCTGAGCGAACTTACGTCTGCCATAAACATATCGGCATTGCGAACAAGCGGCTCTGTGGTTTCTATTTTGTTTTGTATCTCTCCGAGGCGATAGGTCTCGAACTTCATTCGGTGCATAAGGTCAATCAACGAGTGCGATACCAAATAGGATTGGTAGGCAACGTGGGTGTAGTTAAACAAGTAGTTGGGTTGATTGCAAAAAAGGTAGTTGAGGAAGTTGTGGTTGGTTATTCCCTCCTTTATGTCTGCAAAATCTATCTCGCTGTCGATGTTGAACACGTTGATAATCTGTCCTATCTGTTCGTATGCAGTGTAATTTCCCACTGCCATGTCGTTGTCTTGTGCCAATATGACGGGTATAACCCTGTTTCGCAACAATATATTGCAGACTTCTGCCAAGGCGGCGTAGGTGTCTTTGCGTGTTCTGCCCGATTTGAGGTTGCCAAAATCGACAAGACGCAACGATTTCCTATGTTGTTTGAGGCTGTATAGTTGTTTTCTTATCACATCGGCACTGCAAATGCGGCTTTCCTTGCTCTCGCTCTCGCCTCTCACTCCCACTATTGCCATGTCGGCAACAATGTTTGTCATGTCCATGTCTATCGTTCTCTCGTCGGTGTTTATCAACACCCGTCTCGACAAGCTGTCTTCCGGCAAGGCTTCCAAAGAAAGGTATTCGGCATCTACCGGATTAAAATACAAATTGATATTCATCGTGTTTACAATCTTCTTATGTCTGCTCCCAAACTTCTTAATCTTATGTCTATGTCTTGATAGCCGCGGTCTATCTGTTCGATGTTGTCAATCACGCTCTTGCCCTCGGCAGACAAGGCGGCAATCAGCAGTGCGACTCCTGCCCTTATGTCGGGCGAAACCATGCGGACTCCTCTCAAAGGGTATTTCCTTTCGGAGCCTATGACCGTTGCCCTGTGAGGGTCGCACAAAATTATCTTTGCTCCCATGTCAATCAGTTTATCGACAAAGAACAATCGGCTCTCGAACATCTTTTGATGAATAAGCACGCTACCCTTTGCCTGAGTTGCAACAACCAAGGCTATACTGATAAGGTCGGGAGTAAATCCGGGCCATGGTGCATCGGATATTGTCATTATGGAGCCGTCCATAAAGGTCTCCACTTCGTAGAGTTCTTGTGTTGGAATGTGCAAGTCGTCGTCCTTTGCTTCGATTTTTATTCCCAAACGACGGAAGGTGTCGGGTATGTTGCCGAGTTGTTTGAGGTTTACCTGCTTTATGGTAATATCGGACTTGGTCATAGCTGCAAGACCTATGAAGCTGCCGACTTCAATCATGTCGGGAAGAAGGCGGTGCGAACAACCCGAAAGAGATTTGACGCCTTCGATTGTCAGAAGGTTGCTTCCAACTCCCGAAATCTTTGCTCCCATAGAATTGAGCATGGTGCAGAGCTGAGAAACGTATGGTTCGCAGGCTGCATTGAAAATTGTGGTCGTGCCTTCTGCCAAAACGGCTGCCATGATTATGTTTGCAGTTCCCGTTACCGAGGCTTCGTCCAACAACATATAGCAACCCTCCAAGCGATTGCAACTCACTTCGTATGCTTTTTTCTCGAAAGAGTAGTTAATTGTTGCTCCGAGTTTTTCAAATCCCGAAAAGTGAGTATCCAAACGTCTTCTGCCTATTTTGTCTCCTCCCGGGGTGGGAACAAATGCCCTGTGGAAACGACCCAACATTGCTCCTGCCAACATGACAGAGCCTCTGAGCGACGCAGCCATTTGAGAATATCTCTCTGTGCTTAGTCTATCCATGTCGATGCGGTCTGCCTTGAAACTATATGTTCCTTTTGCAAGTTTGTGTACCTTAACTCCCAAATATTCGAGGAGTTCTATCAACTTGTTTACGTCTCTTATGTCGGGAACATTGTCTATCGTTACCTCACAATCGGTAAGCAACACTGCACATATCACTTGCAGTGCTTCGTTCTTTGCTCCCTGCGGGACAATCTCTCCCGAGAGCCTCTTGCCTCCGACAATCTCGAATGAACTCATTGGATTTGCTTTTTTTGTTTGTTGTTTTGTTTCTTCTTATTTTGGTTTTGCTGAAAATGGTTTTTCGACTTGGGATTTTGATATGTGCCGAGAAGTCTTTTTGTGCTGTGGAGTTTGAAGTCTTCGTGCAGTTTGAGCTGTCCGTGTGAGAGTTGCTCAAAGTGTTGGAGTATCATATCGTCATCGCAGCTGCTTACGTTCCACTGCAAGTAGGCTTTCTTCAAGTGTTGTGCTATCATCTCTATCAAGGTCTGCTTCTCTTCTCCTTCGGGCATCTCTATAACCTTGTCAATCATGTTTTCAATCAACTTGCCGTAGGGACGGAAGCGAATAACCGATGATTTGTAGCTGAGAGGCTTGGGTTTGCTCTCGACTTGTTCTATTGTAGGCATCGGATAGGGAGAATCGACATCTAACTTATAGTCGGACATAATGAACAAATGGTCCCATAATTTGTGCTTGTAGTTGCTTGACTCTTTGACCGAGGGATTGACTTGTGCCATTGCACTTACAACTATGTGGGCAAAGGCTGTTCGTGTTTCCCTGTCTTCTATGGTCAAAGCATAATCGACCAATCCTTGAATGTTTCTGCCATACTCAGGCACAGATAGTTTCTTTCGCTGTGTGTTATAATTCATTGTGTAATTTTTTTCAATTTGGCAAATCTCAAAATCAAAGTCTTTGTTCCCTGTGTGTCAAAATCGACAAAGGCTTTTGTGTCGGCACCTCTGCCTTCGACGCTCAGAACAATGCCGCTTCCGAATTTGTCATGATATACCCTCATGCCCTCTTTGCAGTCTTGCGAAGGCAAGTCTTCCCAAGCTGTCGGAGGTTCCGAATGTTTGGTGAGAGCATTGTGCCTTACGCTCGCAAGTGGAAGCGGTCGCTTATTGCCTTTGGGCAAAGGTCGCTTCGGGCTTGCAGACCTTGGAGCAAAAGGAAGCGTAGGCTTCTTTTCACAAGAGGATTGCAAGTATTCGGGGTTTATGTCGTTGATAAAGCGGCTCTTTTCCGAAAAGATGACTTGTCCGTATTTGTATCTCATGTTGGCACAAGAGAGAAAGACGCTTTGCTTTGCACGAGTGAGTGCAACATAAAACAATCTTCGCTCCTCTTCAAGCTCGCTGCGTGAAGCCAGACTGAGGGTGGAAGGAAACAAATTCTCCTCCATGCCGACTATAAAGACGTGGTCAAACTCCAATCCTTTGGAACTGTGTATCGTCATGAGGGTAACGCTATCGGTGTTTTCTTCTTCCTTGTCCAAGTCGCTCATAAGTGAGATTTGTTGCAAGTAAACATCGAGCGTACGCTTGTCTGTCGATATTTCTTCACCCGTCAGCTCATCTATTATTTGGTTCTGCTCCATTGCGACAAAGGATTGCAGACCTGTGATAAGCTCTTCGACGTTTTCTGCCCTGTCGGTGTTCTCCAATCTGTCTTCTTGTTTCAGTGCTTCGATAAGTTTGCTTCTCTTTATGATGTCCTCGCCAAGTTCCAAGGCGTTCTTTTTGTACAAATCGACCGAAAAGGAAGATATGAAGCTGCAAAAGTCTGACAACTTCTCTTCGGTGGAGCGTTTGATGCCAAACTCGGCAAGCCTTTGCGACATTACAGCATCGAACATCGAGCAGTTGAGGGCGTCTGCCGCCACTTTCAGCCTGTCCATGGTCGTCTGACCAATCCCCCTTGCAGGATAGTTTACCACTCTCACAAAAGCATCATCGTCTCTTTGGTTTACCACCAAACGGAAATATGCCAAGGCTGTCTTTATCTCCCTTCTCGAATAGAATGACACCCCTCCGTATAATATGTAAGGTATGTTTTTTAGTCGGAAAGCGTCCTCAAATGCTCTCGACTGGCTGTTGGTGCGATACAAAACCGCCATGTCGCCATAGCTGCAAGCAAATTCGTTTTTCTTCATTCGGATTTGGTTGCTTACTTCTTCGGCTTCCAAGCGGTCATTTGCAAGTTGCTTGAAGACAATCTTTTCTCCCTCGGGATTGGAAGTCCAAACGGTTTTCTCAATTCGGTCGATATTTTTCTCGATAACCGAATTGGCTGCCATTACTATGTTGTTTGACGAACGATAATTCTGCTCCAACTTGAACAGATACACATCGTCATAATCTTTTTTGAAGTTGAGTATGTTTTGAATGTTCGCTCCTCTGAAAGCATAGATACTTTGGGCATCGTCTCCCACCACACAGACGTTTCCATGTCGCGATGCAAGATTTTTGACTATCAAATACTGTGCATAATTGGTGTCTTGATACTCATCGACCATTATATAACGAAACCTCTGTCGATATTTGTCGGCTGCAACCAAATCGCAGGACAAGAGCTTGTGGAAGTTGAACAGCAGGTCATCAAAGTCCATTGCCATGGCTTTTTTCAAGCGTCTGTCGTATTCCAAATAAATTTCGCCGATTTGGGGTTTGCCTGCAACACGGTCGTCCATTTGTCGCACAGGGTCGTCGATATATTCTTGCGAAGAGACCAAGGAGGACTTTGCAGAGGAAATGCGGTCGAGTACATACGAAGGATTGTAAATCTTGGTGTCGAAGCCCATATCTTTGATTATCGTGCTAATCAATGCTTTGCTGTCGGAAGTGTCGTAGATGACGAAATTTCTGAGATAACCCAGCTTTTCGGCTTCCACTCTCAGTATTCGGGCAGCCACAGAGTGGAACGTACCCATGAGAATGCCCCTTGCACTCTCGCCTACAAGCCCCACAATTCGGTCTTTCATCTCTTTGGCAGCCTTGTTTGTAAAGGTTAGCAAAAGAATGGAGTATGGCGACACACCGCTCTGCAAAAGGTGAGCCACCCTATAAGTAAGCGTACGAGTTTTGCCCGAACCCGCTCCTGCAACTATCATCACAGCTCCTTCGGTTTGAGCAGCCGCCTTACGTTGTTGTTCATTCAATCCGTCTAAAAGCATAAAAAGCCATTTGAAAGCACGATTGCAAAAATACAAATAAAATTCCACACAACAACCAACACGCCTTTTCAATCCGGATTTTCCAACCTTTTGCAAACAACCTCACAACTCATTTTTCCCAAATTACCAAAATGTTTTTGGGCAAATTATGGGAAAATACCGAAATGTTTTGAGCTAAATTGTGCTAAAATACCGAAATGTTTGGGGTAAAACAAAAAAAACGATGCAACAATCGCTGCACCGCTTGTAAAATTGTGAAGTATGTTTGTGTGGTTTGTTCTTTCGGAAAGAAAGAGTGTCAGAATTGGTTTGCCGACAGCTTTATCGCAACTGTTTTTGGCAACCTTCGGCAATGCGTTGTGCAAAGACGTTGCTCCAATAGGTGTCTTTGGCGGTGTATGCCTTCAAGCTGCCGCAAGGGACTTTCATTGTGCATCTGTCCGATTGGGAAAAGGCTTGATATTTGACAAGCGGAGGAGTTGCCGCCAAAAGCAAAAGTTTTTTCAGAAAATACGTAAAGTGCAATTGCACAAAAAAAACAAAGAGAGGGGCGACTGATGCGTCCCTCTCTTTTGATTGTTTGCGACTTTGGGTCGCTGTTGTTATCTTCTATTTCAAGAATGCCAACAATACTCCGGCTGCAACTGCCGAACCGATAACGCCGGCTACGTTTGGTCCCATTGCGTGCATCAACAAGTGGTTGCTCTTGTCGTATTCCAATCCTACGGTGTAAGACACTCTGGCTGCGTCAGGCACTGCCGACACTCCCGAGTTTCCGATAAGAGGATTGATTTTGTTGCCTTCTTTCAAGAAGAGGTTCATCAACTTGACAAACAACACTCCACAAGCTGTTGCAATGACAAACGAGAATGCTCCGATTGCAAAGATACCTACAGACTTTGCAGAAAGGAACGATGTTGCTTGTGTTGAACAACCAACTGTCAAACCAATCAAGATTGTACATATATCGACAATCGGACCTGAGGCTGCATTTGCCAAACGTTTTGTAACACCTGATTCTTTCAACAAGTTACCGAAGCACAACATTCCAAGAAGCGGAAGTCCCGAAGGAACGATGAAACAGCACAAGATGAACGCCATGATTGGGAAGATACACTTCTCTGTTTTGGTTACTTGGCGTGGTGGTTTCATTCTTATCAATCTTTCTTTCTTGGTTGTCAATGCTCTCATGATTGGCGGTTGAATTACCGGTACCAATGCCATGTAGGAATATGCCGACACGGCTATTGCTCCCATTAGTTCGGGTGCCAACTGTGAAGAGATGAAGATTGCTGTCGGACCGTCTGCACCTCCGATAATTCCTATCGCACCTGCTTCTGCAGGGTTGAAGCCTACCAAAAGTGCAACAAAGTATGCTGCGAAGATACCGCATTGTGCGGCCGCTCCGATAAGCATCAACTTAGGGTTGCTCAGCAAGGCAGAAAAGTCGGTCATCGCTCCGATACCCATAAATATCAATGGCGGATACCAACCATTCTGTACTCCGTGATAAAGTATGTTGAGTACCGAACCTGTTTCATAAATACCTATCTTCAATCCGGGATAGAACGGTATGTTACCAACTATCATTCCAAATCCGATAGGAACAAGCAACAACGGTTCGTACTCTTTCTTAATTCCCAAATAGATAAAGACACATCCGATAAGAATCATGATGAGGTGTCCTATCTCACAATTACCAAAAGCTGTGTATTGAAAAAACTGTACGAGTTGAGCTTGGACAAAGTCCATAAAGCTCGTTGCCATTACTAACATCAGATTACTCTCCTATTACTAATAATACGTCTCCTTCCAATACAGAGTCGCCTTTACGAACTTTTATTTCCTTTACTACTCCTGCCACATCTGAGTCAATGCCGTTTTCCATCTTCATTGCTTCAAGAACGAGCATTTTTTGACCTACCGATACCTTATCTCCCACATTGACAAGTATGTCGAGAATTGTTCCCGGAAGTGGAGACTTGATTGCGGTGTTTGCACCTGTTGGAGCTGCGGTTTTTGCTGTTTGTGCAGAGTTGTCTGTTGAAGGTACAGCAACCGATCTTACCAACTTTGGAGTTTTTGATTGTTTGATTTCTCTATCAACCTCTACGGTGTATGCCGAGCCGTTGAGTTCCAATTTAATCTCATTGCCTTCAACGCTTTGTATCTCGACAGCGTAATTGTTTCCGTTTATTTTGAACTTGTAATTTTTCATTCTTCAATCTATTTACTTGTTTTTTACTATCTTCTGTACGGGTTCATGTTGTGCATCTTTGAACTCCATGGTGAATAAACCTTGGCAACCTTGTTGATTGTAAGGATTGTCGATTCTTCATCGTGCAATTCATCGTTGTACAAATGGATTGCTGCTGCAATGGCTGCAAATTCTTCTCCGCTGATGTCGCCCGCTTTCTTTGCAGGTGCTGCGTTCACATTTGTTGGTTGTTGTGCTGTTGCCTTTTCGGCTTTCTTGTTTTGGTGTCTAACCATGACTTTTCCAAACACAAGGTTCAACACTACCATTATCAACAACAATACTACAAACACAACCAATACTGCGACCAATGCCAATCCGCCTCCGGTAGGGTCTTGCTCGGCAAGTACTTCTGCCTTCTTAGGCTTTACATACTGGTAGTTCGGACTGCCCTCGACCTTGATGTGTTCAAAGCCTGCGGTTGCATCAATCACAAATACGTTGTATCCTGCCGCATTGCTTCCTGCTATGTAAAGTAGCTTTGTTGCAGGGTCATAGCTGAATGCTTGTGCAGCTCCTTTGAAAGAGAATTTTTCAATTTCCTCTCCTTTCAAAGTGAGAACCTTAACATAAGATGAGTCTCTGTGAGATGCCAAAAATACGATATGATTTTCGTAAACTGCCACAGATTGCGGTCTGTAAATGGCATGAGAATCGTGTCTTCCTTCAAACACATCTACAAGAACGACTTTTGATTTCTCATAGTTATCGCCTTTTCTGACAAGGATTTCGATTGTGTTCTCGTTGTCGTTGATAACTGCCATTGTCTGCGTCTTAGAATCGACTGCAAACTTTTGAGCAACCAAAGGGTCGTAACTTGAAGATTGTGCTGTGGCACAGCACGCCGCTTCTTGCTCTTGTGCAACGGCAACAAAGGCAAGGTTGAGCATCAATACCAATGCCACAAAACTTAATATCTTGTTCTTCATCGTTTCTTTTGTTATAGAGGTATGTTACAGTGTTTCTTCATAGGATTTTGATCCTTCTTTGTTGCCAATGCCTGCAAAGCTCTGATGACACGGAAACGAGTATTTCTTGGTTCGATTACATCGTCTATGTGTCCGTACTTTGCTGCTTCGTATGGAGTTGCAAACTTGGCAGTGTATTCTGCTTCTTTTTCTGCAACGAACTTAGCCTTTGCTTCAGGGTCTTCAATCTTCTTCAATTCAGAACCATAAAGGATTGCTGCTGCTCCGCTTGCTCCCATAACTGCGATTTCTGCACTTGGCCATGCATAATTGATGTCGCCTCTGAGCTGCTTTGAACTCATCACGTCATGAGCTCCGCCATAAGACTTACGCAATGTGATTGTGATTTTAGGAACGGTAGCCTCTCCGTAAGCAAACAACAACTTTGCTCCGTTGGTAATGATACCGTTGTACTCCTGACCTGTTCCGCAAAGGAATCCCGGTACATCGACCAAGGTAACCAAAGGAATGTTGAACGCATCGCAGAAACGAACAAATCTCGCTCCCTTTCTCGAAGAGTTGATGTCCAAAACTCCTGCCATATAGTTTGGTTGGTTGGCAACAATACCTACCGACACTCCGTTAAATCTTGCAAAACCTACAACAAGGTTGGCTGCAAAATGGCGATGAACTTCGAGGAACTCTCCCTCATCGACGATAGCGTGGATAATATCCTTCACATCGTAAGGTTGGTTAGGATTGTCCGGAATGATTGAGTTCAAAGAATCTTCCAAACGGTCGATAGGGTCGTTGCAAACTTGCAAAGGAGCTTCCTCCAAGTTGTTTGAAGGAATGTAGCTCAACAACTTTCTTATCAACATCAAACCCTCGTTCTCTGTATCTACCACAAAATGAGTTACACCCGACTTGGAAGCGTGAACCATTGCACCTCCCAACTTGGCATCTGTAACTTCCTCACCGGTAACAGTCTTTACAACCTTAGGACCTGTAACGTACATATAAGAGTTTTCCTTACTCATCATTATGAAGTCGGTCAATGCAGGAGAATATACCGAACCACCTGCACAAGGTCCGAAGATGGCAGAAATCTGAGGAATAACTCCCGATGCCATGATGTTTCTCTGGAATATCTCGGCATAACCTGCCAAAGAGTTCACACCCTCTTGGATACGAGCTCCGCCCGAGTCATTCAATCCGATAACGGGAGCGCCCACTTTCATTGCTTGGTCCAACACCTTGCATATCTTGGCTGCGAAAGACTCAGACAAAGAACCTCCGAAAACGGTAAAATCTTGTGAAAAAACATAAACCAATCTTCCGTCTATTGTTCCGTAACCCGTAACAACACCATCCGAAAGGAAGGTCTTTTCTGCCATTCCGAAATCTGAGCAACGATGAGTTACAAACATATCGAACTCTTCAAAGCTACCCTCGTCGAGCAATACGTCAATTCTTTCGCGTGCAGTCAATTTACCTTTGGCGTGCTGAGCCTCAATTCTCTTCTCACCTCCGCCCAATTTTGCTTGTTCTCTTTTGTCAAGCAACTGCTTGATTTTTTCTTCAAAAGCCATTATCGTCTGTTTTATTATTTATTAACTCTATTACTTGCAGCAAAGCTCGGTCAAAACGCCCATTGTGGACTTCGGATGCAAGAAACCAATCTTCAAGCCTTCTGCACCGCCTCTTGACTGTTTGTCAATCAACTTGACGCCCTTGTCCTGAGCATCATTCAAAGCCTTGTCGGTATCTTCAACTGCAAAAGCAATGTGATGAACTCCCTGGCCTCTCTTTTCGATGAATGAAGCGATTGTGCTGTCGGGACTTGTAGCCTCCAATAACTCAATCTTCACTTCTCCGATTTTGAAAAATGCAGTCTTTACCTTTTGGTCTGCAACTTCTTCGATGTTATAGCACTTCAAGCCCATAACATTCTCCCAATACTTGATAGCCTCTTCCAAGTTGGAAACTGCTATACCAATGTGTTCGATGTGTGTTGGTGTCATATTTATATTGTTTTTTAATAATTACTAAATTTCTCTTTCCGTTCTCGAAACAATCATTCACTTTTGCCACTGTTCCGAATTAAGTTGCAAAATTACAGACTTTTTCAAAAGTGAACAAAATAAAATGCCAAATAATTCAAATAAAACGCCATTTCATTCGTCCAAATCGCCGTTTTATCTGTCTTTATCTATTCGTTTTGAACTGTTTTCAATCCATACACTATACCCTCCAACTGCATGAGGCGGTCTCTCTTGGGGTGTCGCGGACAATAGACAAAGCAGTCAATCATCACCAAACGACCGTGAAGCTCGTCAATGAAACAATAGTTCACAAACGGTCCTCCCATCCAATCGCCAAACAACCTCCACAAACCTCGAGTCTCCTCGGCTTCAAATCCTCCGATTGACACCCTCTGAGAATAAAACGGGCTGCGGGTTTCCGTTCCCATGTACGAATCCTTTGCAGGTCCGGGAATGTTTGCCTTTGCCACAGAATCCCTCATTGCGATAATCTCCTCTTGCGAAGGCAGCATCTTTCCCGAATATGGTTTTGTGCAAATCGTAATATCCAGACTCTCGTCCTTGGTCTCCTTTCTCAGCCACATAAAATCCGACTTGTCCGCCGCAATGTAAAACTCCTCCGACACTGTGAGCCAAAAACCAAATCGTTTCTTCATCTTTCTCGTTACATCGGTGTTTTCCAATCGCTTGAAAGCCGAATATACTCTTTTGCGTTCGTTTTCGTAAAATTGGTTGCGGATTTTGTCGGCATTGCGAGAAAGCAAGGCAAAAAGACTGTCGCGATTATCCGTCTCAAAAAGGAAGTAAGCCTGAGGCGTCGATTTGAAATCGACTGTGGCTTTCAACTTGTTGGCGTTGCCTGCCTTCATGTCGATAACGATGATATTTCTGTGCTTCTGCAACATCTCCGAATTGAAGAAACCCTCGGGATTCATTTGTACCACATCAAACAAAGGCTCCGCCTGTGGCAGTCCCTCGCAAGCCTTCATGAAACAATGACCTATGCTGTCTTTCAACTCGCCCTTGTAGAGCTGCTCCGGCACAATCACCAACACCTCCAAAGTCTTTCCTCCCGAAGAAGGTAAACCCTTGGGATTGTCGTTCTTCACCTCGCTTTTTTTTGAACAACCGACAGCAAAAAACATCGGCAAAGCAATAAAACACAACAACTTACAAAAACTCCACTTACTCATAATCACAAAATTTACAAAGTGCAAAAGTACAAAAAATCACTCACATTCCGCATCTTTGTCCGTCAAATAGGCTTAAACTGTCCGTTTGTTTTTTCGACAAGTCTTGCCAAACAATTTCACTTTGATACTAAAAACATCAAAATCTTTTGTATGCAAAAACAACGCTTTCTACATATTTGGAAGCATTGCACACTTCTTACGATTTTTGCGAAAATGTGTTCTCTAAATTTTTTTATTTCTACACTCTACATCCCCCCTTTAGGGGGGTGTAGAAAGAAAAAAAAGAACACATTGCGGAGAATAAATTCCGCGAAAGAAAAATCGAAGAAAATTGCAGAACTTTGACACAAAACCAAATCTACAAACCTCAACAAGACGACAACGAAAAAGAAAAAGTATCAAAGCCAAACAGAACAATACAAGACGACAAAGCACTCATGCAGCAAGCAAACACAGAAAGACGCACGACATCTGCAAACGCTCAATCTGCATCATCTTGCCAAAATCTGCATCAAAAGAGACAAAAATGAGGCAGATTTATCACCTTTGATGCAAAAAACAAAGAGAAAATCCGTAACTTTGCAACGACAAAAAACACAATGTATGCACACATTCGATTACAAAGAAGCTCCCAAACAGCTATTGACACCCGACATTGTCAATATGCTGACAGCATTGCACGAATACAGAGGCAGACAAGAGTTATACTCAGCAGCCGAAGCCGATGTACTGACAGCATTGTTGGACATAGCCAAAATTCAAAGCACCGGAGCGTCCAACAAAATTGAGGGCATATATACATCAGACGAACGATTGGAAGCACTGGTTATGAAAAAGGCAGAACCACGCAACCGTTCCGAAGAGGAGATTGCCGGATATAGAGAGGTTTTGGCTACTATTCATGACAATTACGAGTATATCCCCGTTCGTCCGAACACTATCCTGCAACTACATCGCAATCTGTATAGTTTCGGCAGCAGCGATATGGGAGGCAGATTTAAGAATGCTGATAATGTAATTGCCGAATCAGGCAAAGGCAGACAACAACGAGTGCGATTTATACCTGTTCCTGCGTTTCAAACTCCCGAGGCTGTAGAGAATTTGTGCAACGAGTTTAACTATGCAATCGAACGAGCCGAATATGACCCCTTGCTGTTGATTGCGATGTTTATTATAGACTTCCTTTGCATTCACCCATTCAACGATGGCAACGGACGAATGAGCCGCCTATTGACCTTGCTTTTGCTATATCGCAGCGGCTACATCGCAGGCAAGTATGTCAGCATAGAAATGTTGATAGAACAAACAAAAGAAACCTACTATGAAGCCTTGCACAATAGTTCGGTCGAATGGCATGACAACAAGAGCGATTATGCACCTTTTGTCAAATACTATTTAGGAATTGTACTGAAAGCCTGCAATGAGTTTCAAAGTCGCATAGAGCATCTCAAATATCGCAAATTGTCCAAAACTGACAGAGTAAAAGCAGTGTTTGAAAAGAAACTCGGATTAGTCAAAAAAGCAGACATAGCCGCACTTTGCCCCGACATTAGCGAAACGACTATTGAACGCACTTTGAAAGAATTGCTTGAAGCAGGTTTTATCGAAAAAGTCGGCAAAGGACGAGCCACAGGCTATGCGAAGAAGTAATCAATTACTTTTTCTCATCAGTAACTTATTAGCGTTGCTGACAGCGTTTCGAGGACAAGTTATCGGCAGAAGATAAGACCGTTGTTGTCTTTCCGTGTTATGAACAAACAATTTGACTACAAACAATCAACACCATATTTGTTGAAAATCAAAAAAATCCGTAACTTTGCAACGACAAGGTTGCATTGGTTTAATACCAAAGCAGCAGTAGTTGTAATCAAGATACAAAATCATGGAAGAAGACCAAGAAAAGCAACCGAGAAAGCAAAAAGAATTGCAACATTTTGCGTTAGATGAAGCAGACAATATCATAGACATCAAAGATGTTGAAACGAAAGAGTCCGGCAAAAAAGTCGAACGTCATTTCTTTTGCCCGAATTGTCATCAGGAAATGTTTCCGAAGCAAGGGAAAATACGAAGACACCACTTTTCCCACAAAGCACATTCAGATTGCCCTCATGACGGCTATCTGCACGCTCTTGCCGAAAAACTAATCATGGATTGGTTCAACAAACAAGATCGTGTTAATTTGATAATGAACAAAACAAAAGTATGCGAAAGCATAAACACCTGCAAATTTTCCAACAGCTTATGCAAACAAACATGGCAACAAGGATTTAACTTGAAGGAATACTACGATAGTTGCACACCCGAACGAACCTACAAAGGATTTAGAGCAGATTTGTTTTGCAATAGGACAAATAATTCTGATGACCCAATCTTCATCGAAATCTTCGTAACCCACAAATGCGAAGAAGAGAAGAAGAACTCGGGTATCAGAATAATCGAAATTAAAATAGAAACAGAAGAAGACATTCTAAGCATAATCAACTCCAACAAACTGACAGAGGGTGAAAACATCAAATTGTACAATTTCAAGAAAGAAACTTCTTGCAACAATATTCATACACCAATTTCAAAATATATTCTCTTTCCTTCACAAAAAAGCTTTTTAGACACCAAATTCTCTTGTAAGAATTATGACAAAAAACGGAGAGGAATTTTTGAAATTTCCGTCAATAGGTTTGACAATATTCATAGTGGTTCTTTACTCCTTATTGGAAAATGTCAAGCGTTTATCAAGGGGTATCTAAAGAAAGATTGTCAATTGTGTTTTTGGCAAAAAACGGATAGTCTTTCCAAAGACTTTTGTATGCTGTATAAAAAATGTGGAAACCCTAAATACTGCAAAGACAACAATCCTCTATCGTGCCAAATGTTCAAACCAAAAATCCCTTTCATACAGATGACAGCCAAACTTTTAGATCCAAATAACCCCACCACCGAAGACCATTTTGATATTTGGGAGAAGCCACTTTAATACGCAATATGTCATCAAATTTTCTTAACTTTGCAACGACAAAAAAGTCATCACAATATGAAATTCAAAAGTATTACAAAAAGAGTATCGGGCATTGCACTGCTCGCATTGTTGTTTGTATCTTGTAAATCAACATTTTTTCAAGTTGTAACATTGGACTATTCCGAAAATGTGAAACCTAACGAAGGTTATCTTGTGTCAGAAAATGATGATTTGAAACTCCTGTACAACTTTTGGAGAGAAGGGTTGTATATGAAGTTTGACATTGTCAACAAAACCGACAAAGATGTCTTTATTATCTTGCCGCAGAGTTTCTGTATCAAGAACAATCTTGCAATTCCTTATAGCGAAAACAAAGTAACCTCAAGCAGTAGTTATTCTTCTTCAAGTCTTTCCGGCACAATAGTTACCACACAAAGCACTCAGGCGTACAACAACCTGCAATTTGCCTGCATACCACCTCACTCATACATAACGATAGGTTCAATTCCGATAATCAACGAACGTTTTACCGACTGCAACCCAAAGCATTCATTCCCATCTGATTATTTCACTTATAACTATTTGGCAAACAATACTCCGCTTCAACTTCGCAATCGTATAGCATATAGCTTTAACCGAGATTTTTCAACCATTCACTATATCGACAACACATTCTTTGTTTCCTCCTATATCAACAGCAAGGGAACTGAAAGGGAAACATTCATTCCTAAATGCGATGCCAATGCTCAACGTTTCATAACGACAAAAGTACCTATCCAAAATCCGACGCCAAATATGTTTTACATAGAATACGAAGGAACAGAGTATATAGGGCTTAATGGGGAATATTTATTAAACTAATAGTCTATGAAAAAGCCGATAGTAATTTTCATCATTGGCATGATTGTTGGAGCAACCCTATTGGCAATCGGGTATCTCATTGCAGCAAACATTGATTACGATACCACTGAGTATTTCAAAACTGCGGGAGAATGCAGAGAAGACATCGGCAAGTTCATGGTAAAAGAACAAATCTCCAAAGACAAGGTTTTTGCGTACGTTAATTGCGGCAAGGAAATCACATTAGTAGCCGACCTGATCGGAATTGACGAAGACCATTTCCCAATGGCGTTGCTCATTACTCCGAATAAAAAGAGTTATTATGACAATGAAATAATCGAAGTCCCTTCCGGAAAGTGTGCAAGGCAGATTGGTGTTTATACCATGCATCGTGATGGTACGAAAAGAACAATACCCATTTTCAGAATAGAGTAAGTCTCCACAAACAGCCTGCTGTTGTGTATTCTTTTGTGATATGACGGATTTTTCGTAATTTTGCAGACCGAAAAAGCAGACGAGTTATGTTAGAAAAATTGGAAGCTATCCACGAGAAGTTTTTGGAGATTGAGAAGCAGATGAACGATCCGGAGGTGATGAACGACATGAAGCACTATGTCAAACTCAGCAAGGATTACAAGGATTTGCAGCCCATAATCGCCGCCTACAAGGAATACAAAAACGTTTTGGAAAATATAGAGAACGCCAAGTTTGTGCTTAACAACGAAAAGGACGAGGAGTTTAAGGAAATGGCAAAGCAGGAGCTTGGAGAACTCACCGAGAAACGTCAGCAGATGGAAGATGACATTCGCCTGATGCTCATTCCGTCCGACCCTCAGGACGGCAAGAATGCGGTGTTTGAAATCCGTGCAGGAACAGGTGGCGATGAGGCAAGCATCTTTGCAGGCGACTTGTACAGAATGTACACCAAGTTTTTTGAGAAGAAAGGTTGGAAGACGGAGATTGTCGATTTTACCGAAGGAACGGTGGGCGGATATAAGGAGATTGTACTTAATGTTTCGGGAGAGGGTGTTTACGGACAGATGAAGTACGAGTCGGGTGTTCACCGCGTTCAGAGAGTGCCGCAAACCGAAACTCAGGGACGTGTACACACTTCGGCAGCATCGGTGGTCGTCCTTCCCGAAGCAGAGGAGTTTGATGTCGATTTGAAAATGAGCGACATTCGCAAAGACACTTTTTGTTCGTCCGGTCCGGGAGGTCAATCGGTCAATACAACTTATTCTGCAATCAGACTGACACACATTCCCACCGGCATTGTGGTTTCATGCCAAGACCAGAAGTCTCAAATCAAGAACTTCGACAAGGCTCTCACCGTATTGAGAACTCGTTTGTTCGAGTTGGAATACAACAAGTATCTGAATGAGATTGCCTCCAAACGAAAAACCATGGTATCTACCGGAGACCGTTCGGCAAAAATCAGAACGTACAACTACCCTCAGTCGAGAGTTACCGACCACAGAATAAATTGGACGATGTACAATCTGCCTGTGTTCATGGACGGCGAAATTCAAGATGTGTTAGATGCTCTTCAACTTGCGGAAAATGCCGAGAGATTGAAGGAAGCTGTCGGTCAATAGACAACAAATAATCACGAGGATAAAATACAGGGGGAAGTTCTTACGTTCCCCCTATGTTGTTTTAAGTATGTATGCCGATGAAGAGATTTTGTCTTAGCGTTATATTGGTCGTTTTCGGGTTTGTTGCCTCACAGGCTCAGTATTACAACTCTGCAATAGGTCAGTGGCAGGACCATTTGTCCTACTATGCAACTCATGCGGTCTTTTCGACCGGAAGCTCTGTCTTGGCAGCTTCGGAGAGTTCGCTCTTTTATGTCAATAAGTACGACAAATCAAGCAAAAGGTTTTCGAAAGTAAACGGGCTTTCTGATGCCGGAGTAAAGGTAACAGCATACGACCCCGAAACAAAATCTACAATCATCACCTACGACAACTCCAATATCGACATTGTTCAAAACGACAAGGTGTACAACATATCGGACATAAAGGTGCGAAGCATTGAGGGTAGCAAGTCGATAAACAACATCTGTTTCAACTCCGGCAAGGCTTATCTTTCATGCGGCTTCGGAATAGTGGTCTTGGACCTTATGCGACGAGAGATTTACGACACCTACTACATAGGAACAAACAGTGCAAAGGTGGCAGTCAATGCAGTGGCAATCAACGACACTGCAATCTTTGCGGCAACTGCCGAGGGACTTCTGTACGCTCCCAAAAACAGCAATGCCTTGGCGTCGAGCCAAACGTGGCAACGCATGAGCGACATTGCCAATACCGGAAAAGGAGACTACAACATCAACTTCCTTTTGCAGCTAAACCCTTCGGAGCTGCTTGTCGGCACTGCTTCCGAAAGCTCGACCAACAGCACCATATACATCTTTGACGGAACAAATTGGCGAACCGCATTCGACGACCAATATGTCCGCAACCTGCGATTGGAGGACGATGTGCTTACCTTGGTTGCTTACAGAAGTGTCAATTTCTATCACAGCAACGATGTGAGTTCGGGACACGAGTTCTTTCACCTGAGCGATGAGTGGAATCCGCTTCACAATGCCCACTTGGACGTGTGCGATGCGATAATTGACGGTGAGGATATATGGTTGGCTCACGAATATGAGGGCTTGTTGTGCTATGAGAACTACAAGCAAGGCTCTCTGACTGTCAAAAAGTACTTCCCCGACGGTCCGATGAGCAACGATGTCTTCTCGATTACCGCCTCGGAAGACGGAAAGATATATGTGGCACCGGGAGGCAAGACAATTCAAAACGCTCCCCGAGGCATCAAAGCCAACGTCTATATCTTTGACGGATACTATTGGCAGGCTCTTGACGAAACTCCTGCATTGGACACACTCAAAGACGTGCTGAACATAGCTATCGACCCTCGCGACCCCAAACATCTCATGCTTTCATCGTGGTGGAACGGCGTAATAGAGGTACGAAACGGCAAGATAATAAACGTTTACACTCAAGAGAACACCAATAACACCATAATCCCTCACCCCTACTGCTACCGTATTGCAAAGGTTGAGTATGACGAATCGGCAAACCTGCTGATTGCAAACTCTATGGTGCAAGACGGCTTTTGTTATCTGACATACGACAACACTTGGGGCAAGTTCGAGACCTATTCGGCAATAGGACTGAACGAGATAATGGGAATGGAACTCGACAAGTTTTATCACTACAAGTTCCTCTGGACGGCAAACAACAAGATTTTGGTGTTGGACAACAACGGCAACAAAGTTCTGCTCGACCCCAACAATGGTTCGTATGACAAGACGACCAAGGTGAACTGCATAACGCAAGACATGGACGGCGAAATGTGGATTGGAACAGACAAAGGCATCAAAGTGGCATACAACATTGCCGACATCTTTGAAACAAGCGACGGATTGACTTCCAAAACCGAGTGTCAGAACATCATCTACCAAGAAAACGGCATTGCTCAATACCTTCTCAACTTCGAGAACATAACCTGCATAATGATTGACGGAGGCAACCGCAAATGGGTAGGCACCGAAAGAAACGGCATCTATGTCCTCTCTGCTTCGGGCAACGAACAACTCTTCCACTTTACTGCCGAGAACAGCCCTCTGATTTCCAACCGTATCATCTGCATGGCTCAAAATGGCAAAACAGGCGAGGTGTTCATTGGAACAGACCGCGGAATTGTGTCCTACAAAGCCGAATCGACCAAGGGTGCAGAAGAAGCAGGCAAGCTCACGGTCTATCCCAACCCTCTGAGACCACATCACAGCGGAACGATTGCAATCAAGGGATTTGTGGCAGACTCTGACGTAAGGATAACAGACGTTGCGGGCAAGACGGTGGCTCATCTCAAATCCATAGGAGGACAGGCAGTATGGGACGGCAGGAACTTCAACGGCGAAGAGGTGGCAAGCGGAGTGTATCTCATCTTCTCTTCGGCAGAGGAAGGCAGCCGGACTGCCTGCGGAAAAGTCCTGATAATACGATAAGAGCAATGATTTACACCACACGTGCAATCATCATCGGCACAACAGCCTACACCGACAACAGTCTCATCATCAAAGCCTACACCGAAGAGTTCGGACTGCAAAGCTATATCCTGCGTGCAGCACGCAAAAAAGGCGGCAACGCCAAGCCTCAGCACTTTCAAGCACTCCGAGTGGTCGAACTGGAAATCAGCCAAACACCCAAAGCCAAGCTGAGCAGCATTCGCTCTTCTCAACTTGCCGGCTCATACGAACATATCACCACCGACATTGTCAAAACAACCCTTGCACTCTTTCTGACCGAAGTCATCAACCTGTCGGTCAAAGAGAGCGTTCCGAACAAAGAACTCTTTCATCTGCTTGCAAGCGAAACATCAGCCTTGGAAGCAGCACCGACAAAAGACACAACCGAGTTTCACCTGCGTTTCCTTGTCAAGCTCGCAAGCGTCCTCGGCTTCTGTCCGCAAGACAACTACGATGCTGCCCACCCCTACTTCAACCTGAGAACAGGAGCATTCGTTGCAACAATGCAAGAGAGCGATACCCTCAATCAAGAAGCCTCCATGAGCCTGCACAAACTACTCTCCAACCCCACAGAACGCATAACCCGCACCCTCGCCGAACGAAGAGAACTACTTAACAACCTCCTACACTTCTACGCAATACACATCACCGCCGGAAAACCAATCCGCTCCCACGAAATACTCTATACAATCTTGGGATAAAAAGGGAAAAATCGTACAAAAACACCCTTAATAGAAAGTAATTTTGTATATTTGCCGTATGATTTGCAGCAAAAAAATACTCCCACGGAGTACGCAGGAGTTAGAAACATCTTCGGCTTATAGCCTTATTGTGAAAAGCTTTCACTAAATTGTATCTTTGCTGCAAAGGTAAGAATAATTTTGAAATTGGCAATAAACTAATTAAAAAAAATGAGCAAGATTTTAGGTATTGATTTGGGAACCAATTCAATAGGATTAGCAGTCAGAGACACTGACAAAGGCAGTTCTTTTGTTGAACAATTAGATTTTTTCAGTTCTGTAATCTTCAAATCGGGTGTCGGCACAGGTACATCGGGTGAATTTTCATACGCAGCAGAGAGAACAAGCAAAAGGTCTGTAAGACGATTGTATCAATCGAGAAAATATAGAATATGGGCAACATTGGAATTGCTCATTGAAAACGATTGTTGTCCTTTGTCTATGGAAGATTTGGACAAATGGAGAAAGTATGATAAGGAGAAAGGTTTGAAAAGACAATATCCCGTTGATGCAGCCGAGTTTGAACAATGGGTAAGATTGGATTTCGACTTGGACGGCAAACCGGAATATACAAGCCCATACGCATTGCGTGCAGAAATAATGCAAAAACAATTTGACTTTACGCAACAAATCAACCGCTTCAAATTGGGAAGGATACTATACCACATTGCTCAAAGAAGAGGTTTCAAAAGCAGCAAGGGAGAAACTCTAAAAGAACTATCCGAAGCCGAAATAACCGGAGACCTTGATTTTTCGATAGAATTAAAGGAATCTGAAAACAAGAAGTCCCAAAAATTAGTTGGTTTCATGAAAGAGAACAACATTCCGACAGTCGGATACGCCTTTCATGAATTGGAGAAAAAAGGCATAAGAATAAAAGAAAGCGAATACCAAGCTGTAAGAAGTCAATACAAAGAAGAAGTACAAAAGATATTTGAATTTCAAGAAGGGTTGGACACCAATAGTGAGTTTTTCAAACGTCTGACAAGCGAAAAGAAAAAAGAAGGAACAATATTCTACAAACGCCCTCTTCGTTCTCAAAAGGGTAAGGTAGGCACTTGTACATTAGAACAAGGCAAACTTCGCTGTCCAATCTCACACCCCGAGTTTGAGGAATACAGAGCATGGTGCTTTATCAACAACATATTGTACAGAACCAATCCGACCACAGAATGGCAACGTTTGCCTTTGGAACTTAAAGAGCAATTATTCAAAGAAAAGTTTTTGAGAGTTAAATCATACTTTCCTTTCGAAGAAATAAGAGAATGGCTTTCCGCAAAGTTAAACTTAGTATTGTCAAACGATAAAGGCAAAGAAACAATCAACTATTCGGACAAAACCAACGTTTCGGCTTGTCCTGTTTCTGCTCGTTTGAAAAACCTATTGGGCGATGACTATAAGCAATGGACTTTTGAAACCAATAAAGAGCGAATTAACCATAAGACAGGAGAGGTTCACAAAGTAACTTACTCCTACCTCGATCTTTGGCATATTTGTTTCTCCTTCGATGAACAAGAATTTGTTGAAGAATTTGCAAAAAACACTCTTGGCTTTGATGACAAAAAAGCAAAGCAACTATGCACTATTTACAACAACATCCAACAAGATTATGCATCATTGAGTCTCAAAGCAATCAGAAACATCAATCCATTCTTAAAAAGAGGTTTGATTTATACCGATGCAGTACTTTTGGCAAAACTTCCGGAAATATTTGGAGATAAATGGAGCGAAGTTGAGAATGATGTGGTGGAAAAACTTAAAACTATCACAGCCAACAACAGACATCAAAAGGAAGTTTACAACATAGTTAATGATTTAATCTCGGATTACAAATCCTTGGATTATGACCAACGATTTGCCGAACACAACACAGACTATATAATGCAAGAAATAGATTACACCTATATCGAAGATAAACTCAAAAGGCATTTTGGAGAGAAGACATGGAATGCGAAACCAAACCAAGAACAAGAAGAAATCAGAAAGAGTGTCGGAGAGCTATACCAAAACTTCTTCCGAAGCTCTTCACGAAAATACTATGAGCAACCAAAATTGGCAGACAGTCTTGCAAACTATTTGGCAAAGACTTACTCCTATATCAATACGAAAGCACTGCAAAAGATATATCATCCGTCAATGATTGAAATCTATCCGATAGCAAGCAAGGTTGTATTAGATGATTGCAGATATGTCAGATTGTTGGAAAGCCCTGTCATAGGAGCATTAAAAAACCCTATGGCAATGAGGATACTCCACACCTTGCGTTCTCAAATCAATAAACTAATCAAGGAAGGAAAGATTGACGAAAACACAAGAATTGTTGTCGAAACAGCCCGAGAGGTAAACGATGCCAATATGCGTTGGGCAATCAAAGAATACCAGCAAAAACAAGAAGATGAAAATAAAGCGATTGAAAAGATAATCGGAGAATACTTTCCAAATGATTCTGTTTCCGATGACCGAATACGAAAAGCCAAGATACTTATTGACCAAGCAAATATTACTGACACTGATGAGCAATCGAAAGACGACACCTCAAACAAAGGAATTAACGACACTTGGACAAAAGTAAAAACAAACAAAATTGCAAAATACAAGCTGTGGCTTGAACAAAACTGTTGCTGTCTTTATACAGGCAAAACCATTTCAATAAGCGAGTTGTTTGATGAAAACAAATTTGACATCGAACACACAGTTCCACGCAGCATTTCTTTCGATGATTCTCTCTCAAATCTCACTATTTGCGAAGCTCGCTTCAACCGAAGCACCAAACGAAATGCCATTCCTTCACAACTTCCAAATTATGACGAAATCAAACCTCGATTGGAAATGTGGGAAAAGAAAGTAAAATCACTAAGAGAGCGAGTGTCTCATTGGAAAGAACAATCGAAAAAAGCTCAAACAAAGGACAGAAAAGATTACTGCATAAGGCAAAAACACTTGTGGAATATGGAACTCTCATATTGGGAGAAAAAACTAAATGCATTTACAATTACAGAAGTTACCGATAGTTTTAGGAACAACCAACTGAACGACACTCGTATCATAACCAAATACGCATATCATTATTTGAAGACAGCATTTGACCATGTCAGTGTACAACGTGGTGAAACCACCTCTGCATTCCGCAAGATTATAGGAATACAACAAAGAGACGAACAAAAGGATAGAAACAATCACTCTCACCACGCCATTGACGCAGCAGTACTTACACTCGTCCCTTCTGCAAAAGAAAGGAATAAAATGATGAAATTGTTCTATCTGATGAAAGAATACGAAACCAACCCTTCATACAGACAAGAACTCGAAAAAGAAAAACAGACCTATTTCCCGAATGATGTTACAGCTGTCAAAGACTATATCGAACAAAATATTTTTGTTACACATATAGCCAAAGACCAAACGCTTACGCCTGCAAAACGCCGCAAACGCATCAGAGGCAAAATAGACCGAAAGCACGAACAATGGATAACAGGCGACTGTATAAGAGGAAGATTACACAAAGATAGTTTCTATGGTTGCATAGAAATTGACGGAGAACAACACTTTGTTATCAGACGTGTCCTCAAATATAAAGCAAACAAACAAGATTCAGGTTTTAGTGATTGGGAAGAGTTGAAGGAGGCAATAGTAGATAAAGGTCTATATAACCGTTTAATCCAACCTTTCTGCCAAGAAGGATCAAACGAACCTTCAGTTAAATTCAAAACTGCAATAACAGAGCGAGGCGGATTGAAAGACAACGGAAGAAAGGTAAGACATATTCGTTGTTATACTTCCGTAAAGAAACCTTTACAAATAAAAGAGCAGACGTACAAATCCAAGAAAGACTACAAAAACTACTACTATGCCGAAGTTGGTGATTTATATACCATGTGCAAGTATGAAAACAAAGACACAAAAGAGGTGAAATACATTCCTTACAACCTTCTTGAAATAGCAGACGAACACAAAAAATGTGGAGAATTTATTCCTCGAACAACCAAATCAAAGAAGAATAACACACTTTACCTCACTCAGAAGCTGACACAAGGACAAATGGTACTTCTTTACAGAGACACTCCGCTCGAACTATTTGATATGGACAACGACCAATTATCAAAACGCCTATATGTAATCAATGGTTTTGAGAAAACTTCATGTTTAATAAAACTCATTCGTCACGCAAATGCTCAACCTGACAAGGAACTTGGCAAAGGTGAAAGTATAAAAAGCTTTGACAATATTCCTCAAAAGATACGGCAAAGTATAAACGTATTGAAGTATCTGCTTATGGGAGTCGATTTTGAAATCATAAACGGAAGAATTGAATTTTTGAACAAATCAAAGCACTATGATTAAGCGGACGTTGTGTTTCTCAAATCCGGCATATCTGTCGGTGAAGAACAAACAGTTGGTTATCAAGCTGCCCGAAGTGGAAAACAACGACACTCTGCCCGAAAGTTTCAAGCAGAGTGCCGTTACCACCATTCCGATTGAAGACATAGGCATAGTCGTCTTGGACAATCAACGCATCACTATCACCCAGAGCGTATTGGAACAACTGATAGACAACAACTGTGCAGTGATAACCTGCAACCAAAGCCACCTGCCAATAGCCATGCATCTGCCACTTGAAGGCAACACCACTCAGACCGAACGAATGCGTTACCAAATTGAAGCCTCCCTCCCACTGAAGAAGCAACTTTGGCAACAAACCATCGTCGCCAAGATACAAAACCAAGCCGCCGTACTCCGACAATGTAGAGGAGTTGAAGTCCGCAATATGCTCCGGTGGGCAACACAAGTCAAAAGCGGCGACAGCGACAACATGGAAGCCAGAGCCGCCGTCTATTATTGGCAAAACGCCTTCCCTACAATCCCCGACTTTGTACGCTCGAGAGAAGCAGCTCCGCCAAACAACCTGCTGAACTACGGATACGCAATCCTCAGAGCCATAGTGGCAAGAGGCTTAGTGTCGAGCGGACTGCTACCAACCCTCGGCATACACCACCGCAACAAATACAACGCCTACTGTTTGGCAGATGACATTATGGAACCCTACCGACCATACGTCGATAAATACATCTTCGACATATTTGATAACAAGCCCGATTGCAGTGAATTAAACAACGAATTAAAATCCCTACTCCTACAAATACCTGTACTTGATGTAACAATCAACTCACAACGCAGTCCTCTCATGGTGGCAGTCAGCACCACCACCGCCTCATTACAAAAATGCTATTCGGGAGAAGCAAGAAAGATAATATATCCAACAATGTAACCAATGCAAAGATTTAGCGAATACAGAATTATGTGGGTAATGGTACTTTTTGATTTGCCGACCGAAACCAAGAAAGACAGGGCGGCAGCAGCCAAGTTTCGTAAAACACTTTTGGAAGACGGTTTTACCATGTTCCAATTCTCTATCTATGTGAGACATTGTCCGAGCAAAGAAAATGCCGATGTCCACATCAAACGAGTAAAGAACGCCATGCCGGAACACGGAAAAGTAGGAATGTTCTGCATAACCGACAAACAATTTGGCGAAATAGAAATCTTCTATTGCCGCAAACCGGAACAACAAAAAGGCTGCACCCAGCAATTAGAACTATTCTAAACTCGCCGATTTTTATTTTCTAATCACCCCTATAAACAACTAAATCCGAGCAACTTACCCGGATTCAGGTTGTGTTTGCAACTGCAAAGATACTAATTTGAAAGCAATTCACAACCAGTGAATACGATGCAATTAAATTCTCCGTGTTGTGTTTGCAACTGCAAAGATACTAATTTGAAAGCAATTCACAACACCTCAAATTGATGGTGATGCGTAAGGTTTGGTTGTGTTTGCAACTGCAAAGATACTAATTTGAAAGCAATTCACAACCACGTCCTTAACATACCGCCACAAGCCAAAGGTTGTGTTTGCAACTGCAAAGATACTAATTTGAAAGCAATTCACAACACAGGGAAAGCGAATATTTACGTTGGCAAGTTGTGTTTGCAACTGCAAAGATACTAATTTGAAAGCAATTCACAACATACGTTGGTGGTGAGAAAATCAACGAAACGGTTGTGTTTGCAACTGCAAAGATACTAATTTGAAAGCAATTCACAACGAAGAAGGTCCACAAGACAAAAAAGGAAAAGTTGTGTTTGCAACTGCAAAGATACTAATTTGAAAGCAATTCACAACGGCAAATCCACAATCAAGAGATTATTTGTAGTTGTGTTTGCAACTGCAAAGATACTAATTTGAAAGCAATTCACAACCATATTTCATTGCATAAAATTCGACTGTTGGGTTGTGTTTGCAACTGCAAAGATACTAATTTGAAAGCAATTCACAACACTACCTTACTACTACATACTACATACTAGTTGTGTTTGCAACTGCAAAGATACTAATTTGAAAGCAATTCACAACACAAAGACAACACATTGAGATACCACCTTGGTTGTGTTTGCAACTGCAAAGATACTAATTTGAAAGCAATTCACAACACAACTTCTTTTAAGCTAATCGGCTGCAAAGTTGTGTTTGCAACTGCAAAGATACTAATTTGAAAGCAATTCACAACTTATCACGGTTTATTTTGGCTTCCAAATAGTTGTGTTTGCAACTGCAAAGATACTAATTTGAAAGCAATTCACAACTTATACCATACCGTCCATCGGTTAGTAGTGGTTGTGTTTGCAACTGCAAAGATACTAATTTGAAAGCAATTCACAACCAATTTCCTTAACTCCTCTATCCATGACCCGTTGTGTTTGCAACTGCAAAGATACTAATTTGAAAGCAATTCACAACTTGGTTTGCAAAATATCATTCGCAATTTCATGTTGTGTTTGCAACTGCAAAGATACTAATTTGAAAGCAATTCACAACAAACAAACACCTCTTGTCGCCCCATATATGTTGTGTTTGCAACTGCAAAGATACTAATTTGAAAGCAATTCACAACAGGTGAGATTGAAAGGATACCGACTATAAAGTTGTGTTTGCAACTGCAAAGATACTAATTTGAAAGCAATTCACAACTTATGTCAATCGTTCAATCTTTTATATCTGTTGTGTTTGCAACTGCAAAGATACTAATTTGAAAGCAATTCACAACCTATTGCACAACAATTCGTTGCAATGCTTGGTTGTGTTTGCAACTGCAAAGATACTAATTTGAAAGCAATTCACAACTCATTGACGCAAGCAATCGCCACAATAAAGTTGTGTTTGCAACTGCAAAGATACTAATTTGAAAGCAATTCACAACAAAAGTCGCCGACATTCAAGCTCAAAACGGTTGTGTTTGCAACTGCAAAGATACTAATTTGAAAGCAATTCACAACAGGTCATGCGTTCAACAATTACACAGCCCCGTTGTGTTTGCAACTACAAAGATACTAATTTGAAAGCAATTCACAACTTATTACCGTGTCCGAAATGGTCAAGGTGTGTTGTGTTTGCAACTGCAAAGATACTAATTTGAAAGCAATTCACAACATTCCAATTGGTCTTTGTATTGTCCAACGTGTTGTGTTTGCAACTGCAAAGATACTAATTTGAAAGCAATTCACAACAGATTACATTGCCAACGGTTCAGGTTCAAACCGATGTTCTTGCACCTTACCGTGCGCAAATCGAGCAAGCAAGACAACAGGCGACCAAGTGGGGATTGTCCGTGCAACTCACGATGTTGGACAAGTATGTTGCCGACAAGGATATTGCAAGCATACAAAGCCGAATTGCCGGCATTCAATCCAAAGCGGTACAAATGGAACAAGCCGATGCGGATATTCGCCGCAAGTGTTACGAATGGGGGGTGTCCACATACATTCTTGACGAAGCAATGCGCAACCCTGATTCAAAGAATATCTTGGCGAAAATGGCGGAGTTGGAAGATAGGTGTTTTGAAGCTGAAAAAGATTACAAAAAGTTCATTGCAGATGCCACAAATGCAATACAAGAAGCACGAAAATACAAAATTGACGTTTCGGGAATGCTTAATGATATTGCCACCATTACGGGCGATAAACGCGAATGGGTGATGTATAAAGCATCGTATAATAAAGCATTGCAAGACTTCTTGGATAAGATTTCAAGTGCAAGGGGAACAACGCCGACTTCAAGGCAAATGCCTGATGAATTAAAGGCAAAATCAACGTATTTGAACGGTGAAGATTACACCTTTGACAAAGATTTCTTTGATTTGATAGACCCAAGCAAACCAATACGCCTTGAAATACTTGATTCGGATAGCGGTTCTTATTCATCTTACTTTGGTAACTTGGTGCATATTGCCGGAAAGAAACGTGGTGCAAAAAGCCCTTGGGAGTGCAAAGCGGTTATTTATCACGAATATGGGCATTGCATTGATGCACAACGTGCATTATGGACGGATAGCAAATTGATAAATATGCGAAACGCCCAAATTAAGATGTTGAAGAAGAAACGTGAATATACACTATATGAACGCAAGTGGAATTACAATGGCGGTGGTTGGTATTACGAAAGAGTAACCAAAACAATGTCAATGGTTGAATATATTGATACCAAGTTGCAACAGTTGCACGATAAGGTTTGGGGAATGAAAGACGAAGTGTTTACAAAACGAGGAATAAACAAGTGGGACGTTTTGGAGCAAATCGGAAGCACCCGCGACACCATCAAATCGCTTGTTGTTAAGTATGGCGGTGGACATTCAACGGCTTACTTTAAGAGAATGCGAATGTCCGAAACTGAATATCTTGCACACGCATTTGAAAACGCATTCTTGGGTAATAGAGTGTTCCAAAAGTATTTGCCGGACATCTACAACGAAATGATTGCCTACATTAGACTATTGAAACCAATTAAATGAAGTAATTTTGCAACCAAATTAGTAAATTATGGATATTGACGTAAAGAAATTGAAAGGTCTTGACTTGTATTATTACCTTACAAGCGAGTATTCGGGAACGGAGTATGCGGAAACCGTTTCATTGTTGATGTATGCAGAACCCGACAGGGAAAAGGCATTGGCATTGCTTGAAAAAATGGTTCAAGATGGGAAACGTCTTGTGGCTATATATCCCGGCAATGGCGATGTTGTGCCAAAGGGTGCGGAATTGGTCGGTGATATTCCCGACGGTGCTTTGTATATTGCATAATAAATGGGGGTGTGCTTTTTAGGCAACCCCAACAAGCAATGGTTGGAAGCCGCTTGATAGTAGCGTATTTTCGCGGCGATTTGGCGGAAGTGGCGAGCAAGTTGGATTGCTTATTGACATTGAATTGTTGCAAAGGGATTCGGGTTTCCAAAAGATGGTTGGATATATCAATACAGCCCAAGCAGACCAACGCAAAGGAATGTCAGGAACGACCAAATAACAAAAGGCGGGGTTTCCCGCCTTTGTTCATTTTCGGTCTTTGAAGTATTCAGCCCATTCGGGATTTTCCTTGTCAAAAATTGCTTTTTCTTTGTGCGAAAGTTTCCAAGGATAGTCGGCAAAAAGGTTGAAAATCCGTTTTTTGTCAAACGTGAAAAGATGTTCTCCCACGTGTTCGGATTCAACCCAAATGATTGTGTCCGTTTCGTTCTTTTTATAAAACTTCTTGTTTTTATCCATAATCATTTATGTTTTGTTGCTCCACATACTGCAAAGTTATCCATTTCAATTGACACACAAAGCATTTATCGCCACTTTTATATTTCGTTATTGGTTATGTTGATATTTCCCTTGATAGACTGCATTATAAACTCTTCAATGCGCTTTTCCAATTCGCCATACTCAACGATAAATCGGTTTGCGATCATTTCTTCAACATCATCTCTTGAATATATGGCAAGCAATGATTCGTACACATCCGAATACAGGCTTTGCATCTTTTCCATGCAATTCAAAAGACGTGTCGTTTGTTCGCTCAATACATATTTTTTCATTGCTCACCCCCTTCCTTGGCTTGTTCCGCTTGTTTTGCCAATTCCGTTTCATTGATGGCATCATACAAAAATTTGTTCACGAAGTAAATTTGCCCCTTTCCCGTTACCTTGGTTGTGGTCGTTACAAGGGAATTTCCGTTTGGTTTGGTAATTACCGTCTTTTTTATTTCAAACAAACCCATGTCAAGTGCCTTTTGCGTGGGCTGATTGTACATTTCACCCTTTTTGCAAAGATACCCGTTGTGTTTGCAACTGCAAAGATACTAATTTGAAAGCAATTACACCGAGAGCAATGGACAA
>SAMEA3663010__coassemble_96_pt1 | contig 47545 bp, 33 predicted proteins | sample SAMEA3663010__metabat2_low_PE_013 | metagenome-assembled genome bin SAMEA3663010 (sample SAMEA3663010) | pig gut metagenome | biome: pig gut; feature: pig-associated habitat; material: faeces | place: France | collected 2012 | reverse complement strand
GTAAAAACCAAAACGCCGATTTGGAAAAATGAAACGCCGATCTGTTCTGACGAAAGGGCGTTTTGCAAAAATAAATCGGCGTTTTGCAGGCTTGGTGTGTGAATTGGTGGTATTTTTGTAAATTTGCAATCCGAAAAAGGAAACTATTTATGAAATTTACTGCAAAACAGATAGCTCAAATGCTTGAAGGCAGGGTTGAGGGAAATGAGAATGTGATTGTTTCAAAGCTCTGCAAGATTGAAGAAGGTGAAAAGGAGGGTTTGTCTTTCCTTGCCAATCCCAAATATAATCACTATCTCTATTCGACAAAATCGGACATTGTCATTGTAAACGAAGATTTTGTTCCCGAGCAAGAGGTCAAAACCACTCTCATAAGGGTGAAAGATGCGTATAGTTGCTTTGCCCGTTTGTTGGAAATATACAATGCTTACCGTCTGAACAAGAGCGGCGTGTCGTCTTTGGCTTTCATTGACCCCGAAGCCGAGGTTTCGCAAGATGTTTATGTGGGTGAGTTTGCTTACATTGGCAAGGGCAGCTCGGTTGGTTGCAATTCAAAGATTTATCCTCAGGTTTACATTGGCGATAATGTCAAAATTGGTAATAATGTTACTCTTTTTGCAGGGGTAAAGGTTTATCATGACACGGTGATTGGGGATAATTGCATTGTGCATTCGGGTGCTGTGTTGGGGGCTGACGGTTTTGGTTTTGCTCCTTTGGCAGATGGTAGTTTCAAGAAGATTGCTCAGATTGGCAATGTGGTGATTGAGGACGATGTGGAGATTGGTGCAAATGCCACAATTGACAGAGCGACAATGGGTTCGACCAAAGTGGGAAAGGGTACGAAGATTGACAACCTTTGTCAGTTGGGTCATAATGTGGTTGTGGGCAATTCGACCGTAATGGCGGCACAGGGTGGTGTTGCAGGCAGCACAAAGATTGGCGACAACTGCTTTATTGGCGGTCAGGCAGGCTTTGCAGGTCATATATCGGTTGGAAACAGGTGTTCGATTGGAGCTCAAAGCGGTATAATTTCCGATGTAAAAGACGGCTCCAAACTTTTGGGAGCGCCTGCAATAGATGCCAAGAGTTATATGAAGAGTTATGTCTTCTTTCGCAAGTTGGAGCAGATGCAAAACCGCATTTCCGATTTGGAGAAAAGGATAAAAGAGCTATCCGATTGCCAAAAGCAGGATTAAAAAGCGGAGTGTTTTTTGAGCGTTTGCTCTCAAATAGAAACGCAAAGGCTGCAAGTTTTGACAACTTGCAGCCTTTTTGATGATTATTTATGCTTATCTACTGAAACTATAAAGCCGTTTTTGTAATCGGATTATTCAAAGATAATTTCTCCTCTTGCTCTCGAGAAGGTGAAAGTGCCGAAGTCTTTTAATCCATTCTTGTTTACAATCATGTCGTACTTCATTCCCTTGCGAACAACAACCTCATATTTGTCGGCAAAGTACTTTCCTATGTAGGCGTCTTTGAACACAAGAACCGAGTTATCCAAAATATTTCCGTCTTCGTCAAAGGCTTTGTCTTTGTCTTTGAAGTCGTCTTTGGTTATTCTTCCCGTAAGCAAAAAGTCCATTGCCACATCCCAATCCAACACTGCCGCATCGCGGTATCTCTCATCGTATATGCAAGGCACTGCTCTTCCGTTCAAGATAAGGTATATCTGAGCTTTGTTGCCGTCAATCATGGTTATTTTGATGTGGTTGTCGCTATATACGATAGGTATTTGGGTGTCGGGAGGAGGGACTTTGCCTTTGACCATATCGACAATAGGTGCTTTGAGTGCGGCATCGGCAAGGCTGTCTCTCACTGCCTGAGGCACATAGTCGGTACGAAGTATTCTGAACTCTGTTCGTCTGTTCAACTGGTGAGCTGCCTCTTTTTCATTTTTGGTGCGAAGATGTGAGATGTATTCGTCGGTTATCGTTATGCCTTTCGGAAAGTTGTACACCTTGCCGTTCATTTCTACCGAACAATCGCTGCGAAGTGTTCTCGGAATGCGGTCTCCATAGCCTTTTGGGACAAGTCTTTCTCTCTCAATTCCTCTTGCTACCAAGAAATCGACAACACTTTCGGCTCTTCTTTGGCTCAATGTATCGTTGGTTACTCTCAAAAACGGACGCGAATCGGTGTGTGAGGCAAGCTCTATGACGTATGTAGGATTGTTTACCAAGATAACCAAAAGGTCGGAAAGCGAGTCTTGGTATTGGTCTTTCAATTCCCACTTTGCAAGGTCGTATCTTATTTCGGGAAGAACGACAGGTTCTTTCGGAATTGGTGTGAGACGAAAGTCGTGAACAAGGTCTTTGCTCGTTGTCAAGCCCACAGTGTTCTCTTTTCCTTCGGTGTTGAAGTAATCGACTTGCGATACTTGTATCTTATAGTTTACATTGTATCTTATTTGTTCGGTTGTGAAGTTGTATTCTCCGCGAGCGTTGGTTCTGGTTTCAAGAGAGGTATTGTCATCTCCAATCAATTTGACCTTTGCTCCTTTGATTGATTGCATCGATTTGTCGTCTCTCACTCTTCCGCTCAAAGAGAACAACAATGGGGCGCGATAGAAAGAGTATATGTCGTCGCCTCCCGTTCCTCCTTCGCGGTTTGAAGAGAAGTATCCGCTCTCTTCGGCTGCTATGGTTTCTTCTTCTACGGGGTTGAAGACAATTCCGACCTCATCGTAAGGGCTGTTGATAGGATACATGAGGTTTTGTGGTTCGCTCCATTCGCCGTCTTTCAATTCTGTATAGAAAAGATCAAATCCTCCCAAGCCCGGAAGTCCGTCTGAGGAGTAGTAAAGTCTTGTGTCGGAACGCAAAGTAGGGAACTCTTCCTTGCCTTCGGTGTTGATTTGTTTACCGAGATTGGTTATGTTTCCGAAAGGTTCTTCTACCGAACTCCTTGTTGCAACCCACAAATCGTAGTCGCCCTCTCCTCCCGGACGGTCAGAAGAGAAGATAAGGGTCAATTCGTCCGAACTGATTGCAGGGTGGAAGTAGTTATATGCAGTATCGCCTAAGTCAATCATGACAAACATATCTGAGGGTTCGTCGTTCTTGCCTGATTTTTTGTCGTTTTGCTTGTCTTCCGTCTTGTTTGCGTTTTTCTTTCCTTTTTTGTTTTCTTCGGGTTTGGTCATATATATGGCACAACTCAACTGTTTATTCTTCTTGATGTTACAACGCGAAAAATAAACTCTCTGAGTTTTGGCACCGCTCACCATGACAAGCTCTCCTTCGTTGGCTTCGGTGTTGATTTGGTCGATGGAAATAATGCTTGGTTCTGATAATTCTCTGTTGTCTGCCTTGGTTGTGGTGTATATGTTTGAGAAATACTCTCCCGTCCATACATCTCGATCCGATTTTTCTTCACCCGGACGTGAAGAAGTGAAAGTGAGGGTTGTCTTTTCGTCTTGTCCCAAGAAACGAGGAGCCCATTCATTCCACTCGGTATTGACATTCTTTTCTTCTTTTATCTGATGCCTTGTAGGATTTTCTATCCATTTCTTTGCCAAGGCTATAGATTCCAAACGTCTCTTTGCCAAAGCATCGTCGGGAACCAACTTCAAATACTCTTTGTAGTTGTATTCGGCAGCGTCCCACTCACTATTGAACTTCTGAAAGTCTGCCATGTAAAGAAAAATCTTCGGTTGCTCGGTATAATACTTTGCCTTGACAAGTCGCTGATACGTCTTGATTGCTTGTTTCTTATCGTCCATCAAACGATAGCACTCCGCCTGTCGGAACATTATCCTATTTTTCTCCTGTCTGTTGGCTTTGACCTTGGTATATGCTTTCTTATACAAGTCTATCGCCGTAACATACTGTTTTGCTTCAAATGCTTCGTCGGCAAGTTCTGTCAAGCTGCGTTTCTGTGCAAAAACACTGCTGCCGACCGCAACAAGCAACAAGAATATCAATCCTTTGAGTTTCATATTTTGCCTAAAACCTTTTAGTTAATCAAACAAAGTTTTTATATAAATCAACTGTTTTTCAGATTTTTAGGAGCAAATAAACCACTCCAAACCCGAAAATACTGCTTACAAAGGTACAAAATTTCTTTTGTCTGCACAGTTTTTTGACCATTATTTTGCAATCTGCCCTTCGATAAATCGACAAAGCTGTCAATCTTTGTCGCATTTTGCCCTGTCGATATTGGAGAGAAATTTGTCAAAACGTATTCTCTCTATTGCAGAATGTTTTCTTGCCTTGTTGAAATGGGCTTTGTTCAGGCTGTCTGAGGATATGTTTTCGATAAGTTGTGCCATAGGCTCGGAGGTTTCAAACTCTTTGTTGCGACATTGTGGAGCTTTGATGTTCCAAATGCAGGCATCAATGCACTCTTCACAACCATAAATCCAGCCGTTCAATTTGATATGTGAGGGTATATCGTTTTTGTTTTCAATGGTTTGATAGGATATACATTTGTTACAGTCAATTGTTCTGTGGTTTGTGATTGCTCCGTTTGGACAAGAGGCAACACATCGCTTGCAGTTACCACAATGGTCGCTCTCTTGCAGCGAATAGTCGCTCACATAGTTTGAAACCACTTCTGCCAAAAAGACTTTGCTGCCAAATCGTTTGCTTACGAGAGTGGAGTTTTTGCCAATCCAACCCAATCCTGCCCTTACTGCCCATTGCTTTTCCAAAACCGGAGCTGTATCGACAAACACTCTTGCTTCAAAGTCGGGATATTGCTCCCTGATAAGCTCCAAAAGGCGAAAGAGCTTTGCTTTCAGCACCTTGTGATAGTCTGCTCCAAGAGCGTAGGAAGCAATGCGGAAGGGATAAGAAGAAGTTTGTGTAACTTGGTTGTAAGAAGTTAGAAAAGAGAAAACAGTTTCTGCGTTTTGAAAAAGAGATGTAATGTTTTCTCTCTTGTCGATATATTTTGACATATAATCCATATCGGCATTCAGTCCCTCAGAAAGCCATTCCTTTAGGGGAATAACATCGCACGGCTCTACCTTTGCCGCTCCGCAATCGTCAAATCCGAGCAATTTTGCTTTCTGTCGGACAAATGAAATGGGAATATATCGCTTCAAAAGGCCCTCTTGTTCAAGTTATATGAGATTATATTCTGCGAAATCGGACTTTCGGACATTTGTTCCATGAATGTCTCCACCTCTATCTTATATTTCTTGCTCTTCATCTTCAACACTATGTCTTGGTTTTGGTTATCTATCACACATATCGACAAAGAAGTTTTGCCCTTGGCTCTCTCACAAAGTTTTTTCAAATCATTGACCACGTCTTCGGTAAGTCTATCCACGTCAAAATACAAACTCAATCCTTCAACATAGTTGTTGAGAATGTTTTCCAAAAGTTCTATCTTCTTGATAAAAAGTCTCAGTTGTGGTTCTCCTGCCGTCTGAGCTTTCCAAACGTTTTCCTTTACTTCGGCTTTGACAATAATGTATAGATTTGGTTTACAATAGTTGGCAAATTCGACGTATGTGTTGCTGTTTAGGAAAAAGTCGTATGAACTGCTCTCATCTTCGATTTGAAATTTCGCATAAGGCTTTCCGTTTTTGCTTGTTCCCATTTCGGCAGACTTGACAATACCTGCAAAACACACCTCGGTGTCTTTGAGTTTGGTCAAATCTTGCAAATCCGATATGGTTACGTTGGTAAAGTTGGTGATTGCACAACGAAATAAATCCAAAGGATGTCCGGAAATACAAAATCCAAGCATCTCTTTCTCAAAATCGAGACACTCCATTTGAGACCAAGGCTCGCATTGAGGCACTTCCGGATCTTCCAATCCTTCCTCTCCTTCGGCAGTGTCAAACAATGACGTTTGCGAACACAAGGCATTCTCTTTCGTTTTTGCACCATATTTTATCAGCTTGTCCAAAAAGATGCTGTCATTGCCTTGTGAAGAAAAGAAATATTGAGCCCTATGTATGTTCTCAAAACAATCAAACGCTCCCGATTTCACCAAAGCCTCTATACAACGACGATTGATTGCCCTGAGATTTATTCTTGTTATAAAATCAAAAGGACTTTTGAACACTCCGTTTGCTTCCCTTTCCTTTATAATTTCTTCCGCAGCCGTGCTTCCTACGCCTTTTATGGCTGCAAGTCCGAAAAGAATTTCGCCTTTCTTGTTTACCATGAAGTTCAAATCGGACTCGTTCACATTAGGACCTAAGACATTTATACCGAGTTTCTTACATTCTTCGGTATAGGTGGTTATCTTCTTGATGTCGGAAAGGTTGTGAGTAAGTACCGATGACATATATTCGGCAGGGTAGTGAGCTTTGAGATATGCTGTTTGAAAAGCCACATAAGCATAACAAGTAGAATGAGATTTGTTGAAAGCATATTCGGCAAACTTTTTCCAGTCTTCCCAAATCTTTTCGACCTTTTCTTTGTCCAATCCGTTGTCTGCACAGCCTTTGAGGAACTTTTCTCTCAGCTCTTCCATGACGGCTATTTGTTTCTTACCCATTGCTTTTCGCAACTTGTCTGCCTGTCCGGGCGTAAAGCCTGCCAAGGCTTGCGAAAGCTGCATGACCTGCTCCTGATAGACAGTGATGCCGTAAGTTTCCGAAAGATACTTTTCCATTACGGGGAACTCATACACAATAGGTTCTTTTCCGTGTTTTCTTGCAATGAAGTTGGGAATGTATTGCATAGGTCCCGGACGATAGAGAGCATTCATTGCAATCAGGTCTTCAAATCTGTCGGGTTTAAGATTTTGAAGATGCTGTTTCATACCCTCAGATTCAAACTGAAAAGTTCCCATTGTCTGCCCTTTTTGGAACAATTCGAGAGTAAGTTTGTCGTCCAAAGGTATTTGAGAAGGGTCAATGTCAATCTTATGACTCTTCTTTATGTTGTCGCAAGCGTCCTTGATAATCGAAAGATTGACCAATCCCAAAAAGTCCATCTTTATCATGCCGACACTTTCTATCAATTTGCCCTCAAATTGTGTTGCCATCATGTCAGACTCCTTACTGTCTGCAACAGGAACATAATTAGATATGTCGTCAGGACCGATAATCACACCACAGGCATGAATACCCGTATTGCGAATTGACCCTTCCAACTTTTGTGCAAGCTGCAAAATATTTCGAATAAGAGGAGTGCCTTGTTCAAGTTCTCGTTTGAGTTCGGGAGATTCCTCAAAAGCCTTGGCAAGAGTTGTTCCGGGCTTTGAGGGAACGTAAGATGCAAGTCGGTTGCTCTCGCTTATCGGAAGGTCAAGCACCCTTGCCACATCTTTGATTGCACTCTTTGCCGCCATAGAACCAAATGTGGTAATCTGTGCAACATGATCGGCACCATACTTTTCCCTTACGTATGTAAGCGTCTTGGCTCTTCCGTCATCATCAAAGTCCACATCAATATCGGGAAGCGAAATTCTGTCTGGATTTAAGAACCTTTCAAAAAGCAAACCATACTTCAAAGGCTCTATGGCTGTAATACCCAAACAATAAGCGACCACACTTCCTGCGGCAGAACCTCTTCCCGGTCCGACAATCACACCGAGTTTTTCCCTCGAATAGTTGATAAAATCCTGCACAATGAGAAAATACCCCGGAAAACCCATCCATTCGATTGTCTTCAACTCGCTTTCTATCCTCTGCTTCACATTGTCAGGCAAAGGATTTGGGTACTTCTTTGCTGCACCTTCAAAAGTCAGAAACCTCAAATAGTCCGCATCAAATTTCGTTCTGACAATTTTGTTGTACCCTCCCTTAGATTTCAAAGCCTTGGCAACAACTTGCTCCCTGCGTTCGGGCAGTTTGTCTTCCTCACTCGTCTTCGGATTGCTCAAAATATCCTCATATAGCTGCTGTTCAACCTTTTCCAAAGGATATTTCTGCAAATAATCGTCAATAGAACCAAAACTCTTCGGAATATCAAACACAGGCAATATGGGATCTCGCTCCATCGGATAGACCTCCACCTTGTTTGCAATCTCCATACTGTTGGCTATTGCCTCCGGATAGTCTTTGAACAGCTCTGCCATCTCTTCGGGAGACTTCAAATACTCTTGTCCGGTGTACAACATCTTGGTTTGCTCGTTGAGTTTCCTGCCTGTGTTGAGGCAAATCAAGATTTTGTGAGCCTCATAATCGTCTGCATTGATAAAGTGAACATCGTTTGTTGCCAACAACTTGATATTGAACTTTCGAGCAATCCTCACAAGCTCGACCATAACTTCCTTTTGCAACTCCAAGCCATGGTCTTGCAATTCTATATAATAGTCATCTCCAAAGACCGCATGATATTCTTGAGCTGTTCTTTCTGCACCCTCGATGTCGCCCGAGACAATCAGCTTTGGCAACACCCCTCCCAAACAAGCCGAACAACAAATCAAACCCTCAGAATGCTCAAACAACAAGTCCTTGTCTATTCTCGAAGTCCTGTACTTTGCTTCTTTGGCAAAGGCAAGCGAATCGAGCTTGATGAGACTTTTGTAACCTGCCTCGTTCTTTGCCAACAATATAAGGTGATGACCGCTGAAATGGACGCCATCTTTGATAAACCTGCTTTGAGGCGAAACATACATCTCGCAACCCAAAATAGGCTTAATGTCATTCTTCAAACAAGTATTGTAAAACTCCAACACCCCGAACATATTCCCGTGATCGGTGATTGCCAACGCCGTCATGCCGAGTTCCTTAGCCTTTTTCACCAAAGGGGAAATAGCTGCAGCCCCGTCCAATATAGAATATTGAGTATGAACATGAAGGTGAGTAAACTCCACCTTGCCACCTTGAATATCTTGCTCTGTTTGTGTTGTTTCCATGTCTTGCAATCGTTTGGTTTATTACAACGAGACCTGCTTTCAAATCTCCTCATTGTAACAAAAAACTCATGCAAAGATAACAAAAACAACAGAAATTCCCGATACAATGATTGCAAATCACCGAGTTTTACACCAAAGAACACATCCGTTTTGGCAAAAGATACATTTGAATTATTTGAACTGCTTAAACAAAGAGTGTCCGCTCTCAGAAAAATGTCTGCGTCGCATTCTGCCCGATACAGCAAAGAAAATAACATGACGTTCAGAGTGTTAAATCACCGAATGCTTGACACCGATAACTGCAAATACTATATCGAAATATTGCTGTCCGGTAAAACTCCCAAGAGCTAAGATTGTTTTACTATCGTGGCATTCAAAATTGGGGAACAATAAACGGCTATCTGAGAGACACCTGTCTGACAGCACAAGACAATTACAAACAACTGTTAGATTCTTTCGAGATAAAATACTAATCAACCTACAAAACCGGCAATTCAAAAACCCATGTTGATTGTATAACGAAAGTCCTGCCGACAAATTAAGAGAAGAGACTACTCTACATTTTATTGTAAAGCAGCCTCTTCTTGTTCAATTTGAGATACTCTGCATCAAAACGCTCATATCACGGAATAACGTCAATATAAGCTGAATATCTTTTTCCATTCATAAGGAGAATCATTAAATGTTTGAGATATAAGACGTGCCAAACAACGAGTCAAATATGCCACGATAAAGATTAGCAAAAATGTTATTGGTATGTTCAGTGGAAATATATCATTCATGGTGTCTTTAATCAAGAAAAATTGCACGAGATATATCTCCAAACAAAGTCCGCCAATAAAACGAATGATGAAATTACCAACTCGATTTGTATAGACCTTTTTTGCAACATTGCTTATTCCAACCTTATAAAAATAATACATGGCACAGATAAGTGGTAAGAAACTAAAATATTGCAAAACAACGATTTCTCTATACTTCATTCCTCCAATAAAAAGTGCATAGAAAACGCCAATACTTACAATCAGCATAATTACGTCTGATAATGGTTTACTCTTTATGTTTTCTCTCTCAGTACCAAGTTTAGCCCCAAAAAGCATAAAAACAAAAAACAGCAACCAACGAATGAGATGTCCTCCATATATCGAGAAATCAGGTGCTTGGCAAACAAAATAAAACCATACAGCTGTTCCTAGAGCAACAAGTATGGAGATTAAAAGTATTTTGTTTTGTAGATATGAGCCAACAAAATAAATTGCAATATAATACAACATTATGCAAGCCACAAACCAATATCCTTCTGCTGTGATAATATCAATCACATCACGATGAACATTGAAGAAAATTGCTCCAAGTAAAGCTACTGCAATAATTGAGGGGTATATTCTATTGATACGTTTCTTGTAAAAATTCGGAAAATTTCTTATTCCGTTCATTGGTTTAATGAATAATGTAAAGCCGGAGCAAAAGAAAAACAAAACATCTCCAATACATCCTCCGGTTGCAAGAAAAGCATATTTACCATACAATATCCCCATATGCGAATTAGTAATCATCAATGCTGCAAAACATTTTAGGATATCAATACCAAAATCTCGTTGTTTGGTTATCTTGCAGTTATCTATATGTATGCAAGATTCTTTCATTACTCTATATTTATTTATTTTTTACTTTGCCCAAGTCCCAAAGGCGATTTACTTAACTGGATTGTGATTTAATGGGAATAGGAACCCCGACTTGTGGGCATAAAAAAACGTGGACTTTTTTCTTATTGGCTATATGAGGTTCTGGACTACCTAACACACCTAACAAGTAAAGCCCACGATAGGTTATCGTGAGCGTTTACTGCTTTACCAAGGTGTGTTTAATGAAATTGTCCAGATTTCATATAACCAAGTATAAGCAAAAACGCTTTTATATGCTGTAATAATTTCTAAGTCGTATTTATGTCTTTATTTTTTTCGCTATTTACCTCCTTTTTATTTGTTCTTTACTTCAATTCGTGCTTGCAAAGATATAAAATTTCACTTTAATCGTGCAAATTTCCCCAATATTTTACGCAAAGTTATTCCTATATTGTAGAGCAAATGAAGATAACCCGAACCATGATTTATTTGCAAAGAAGAGCAATCTCAGAAAATAATCCTTAATTTTGCAACATTGAACAACAGTTATGGGTTTCTCTTTACCGGCAATTTGAGAACATTGCTTTGAGATTAAATTATTAAACACATCGGACTATGAATGAATTTGAAGAATACATAAGACAAGGTGAGCCTCAAAAAAGAGAAAAGGGCTATGCTTGGCAGACTGCTATCGGATTGCAGGCGGTAGATAATTTGAAGCCGTCTGAATATCTTATACAAACAGCTTGCAAACATATTGAGGGAGACATAACGATTGAAGAGGCTAAACAACTTATCGACAACTATTACCAATCAAAAACACTCAGAGCAGACATTGAAAACAGGACAGAGGAAGCAGATAAGGTTTCGGCTCATATTGCCGAAATCTTGTCTGAGAAAACATTTACGTTTTCACCCGTTGAATATATCTCCATTCATCGTCGTATGTTTCAAGGCATCTACAAATTCGCAGGTAAAATCAGAGACTATAATATCACAAAAAAAGAGTGGGTACTCAATGGCGAAACGGTTCTTTATGCCGATGCGAGCAGCATACGAGAAAGTCTCGATTATGATTTTATGCAGGAGAAGAACTTCAACTACAAAGATTTGAATATCGAAGATGCCATTGCACATATCGCCAAGTTCATTTCTGGAATTTGGCAAATCCATGCTTTTGGAGAAGGAAACACTCGCACAACAGCAGTCTTTGCAATCAAATACTTGCGTACCTTCGGTTTTGATATTGGCAACGAAGCATTTGCAAACCATTCATGGTATTTCCGCAATGCTTTGGTTCGTGCCAACTACAACAATTTTGGCAAAGGTATTTATGCCACCACCGAATATATCGAGGCATTCTTTCGCAACCTTATTCTTTCGGAGCATAACGAACTAAAAAACCGTACAATGCTTGTTCAAAATACCCCGACACAAGAGGTTCAAAGTGCAAACATACCCGAAAAAACCGCTTCAAAGTGCAAAATTTGCACTTTGAATTGCACTTTGGAAGAGATTGCAGTGCTGAACTTCTTGCAAGAACGACCAAAAGCAACACAAAAAGAAATCGCCACACACATAGGCAAATCGGAAAGAACAATCAAGACCATTACAATCAATCTTACCGAAAAAGGCATTATCGAACGCAAAAACGGCAAACGGAACGGCTTTTGGGAGATAAAAAGAACAATCTGAGCCAATAAACTATCGGCAGAGTAGCATTGTATGTACAAATACTTGATTTCAAAGTGTTCGCATCTGCACAAGTAAGCAATAATTTGAAAATTCGGTGATTTGGCATAATTCACAGTAAACGGACTTAGATTGTCAGTAGTCAGGCGGTCTTCTGACACTACAAGAAACAAATAATCATATTTTTTTGCAGGAGGAAAGCAGAAAAACAAAAGAGGTTTCGATATTGTCGAAACCTCTTTTCTCTTTTGTTGGCGGTCCGGACGAGACTCGAACTCGCGACCCCATGCGTGACAGGCATGTATTCTAACCAACTGAACTACCGAACCATTCTATCTTCCTCTCTCTTCACTCCCCCTCAAATCACTTTGCAAAGATACAACCTTTTTTGAAACTACCAAAACTTTTTGGGTGAAAAATGAAAAAAAACAACAAAACACTTGTTAATCTCTTGATTTTTCGTACCTTTGCAAACGCAAAAAAATCGGGCCTGGGTTGGTTTTGACAGCGAGGATAATGGTTCGGTAAGCATGCAGGCTCAGGTAACACAAGCCTCAACAAGGGTTACAAAACGATAATTGGCGAAAATAACTACGCTCTTGCCGCTTAATCGAAGCACAGTAGATTAAAGCTAATCGCCGCAAAGTGTGGCGAGCGGGACATCTCTCCAAGACCCTTTCTCTGTGGTCGAGGGCAAAGAGGTGCAGCAAAACAGAGATAGTTCAAGGCAGTCTTCCGGTCTTGAATGAACATTTAGGAAGATAAGGAAGCGTCGGGACGTCTGCCTCTTTGACACTTCACGAAAATCGTCGGCAGAATAAGCATGTAGAAAGCCGGGTTGTTACTCGTTTGGACCAGAGTTCGAATCTCTGCAGGTCCACAAAAGAAAAGAGAGCTGTGTTTTTGGTCAAACACAGCTCTCTTTATTTGTTGGTAGTAAGCCCAATCACTTTGTGCAAAATGCCAAAGCAACTACTTGAAAAGCTCACTCAACCTTTTGAACTCCTCATCAGCCGACTTACCCTCATACAAAATCTCATACACAGCACGAGCAATCGGAAGACTTACCCCGATTGAGCGATTTGCCTTGTCGATACACTCTGCAGCATAGTAGCCCTCGGCAACCATAGCCATTTCAAGCTGAGCCGATTTGACAGAATAACCCTGACCAATCATCTGACCGAAAGTCCTATTGCGACTATGCTGAGAATAAGCCGTAACAAGCAAATCACCCAAATACACAAAACGATTGGTATCTCTTTCTTGAGGAGCAGCAACAGCAAGGAAAGCCCCCATCTCTTGAGCAGCATTTGCAATCAAAACAGCAACAAAATTATCACCATAGCCTGCACCCCGAGCAATTCCTGCGGCAAGAGCATAAATATTTTTCATCACCGCACCATACTCAATCCCCCTTATATCCGAAGAAGTTGTTGTTTTCACAAAACGACATTTGAGACCTTCGGCAACCTGTTTTGCAAACTCATCGTTGCAACTTCCGACCGTAAGATAAGTCAAACGCTCCTGTGCAATCTCTTCTGCATGAGAAGGACCGCTGATTACAGCCTGATTTTCGTCCCTTACGTTGAAATAATCGCGAATATAATCTGCAACAATTTGATTTGTTTGAGGAATGATACCCTTTGTCGCACAAATTATTCGTTTTCCCTCAAAATCCTTAGGACAAAGAGACTGCAAGCTCCCTGCCACAAAGGCAGCCGGAATAACCAAAATAATATCTGTTGCCTTCGAAACAATCATTTTCAAATCAGACGAAACGATTATTCTCTCTCTGTCCAACTCACAACTTCTCAAATAGAGAGGATTGTGTCCGAAGTTCTCCACTGCTTGAACAATCTCCTGCTCTCTCACCCACCAATAAACCTTAGTGTGAGTTTGAGTAGCAATCTTCACTATTGCCGTTGCCCAACTACCGCTGCCTAATACTGCAATATTCATTACTATAAACCTAAAACCTTTCTTCCCTGTTCGTATCTTATATCCTTAGGAATACCGAGCGAGTTAATCTTATCCAAAGACTTTTGGAGAGCAGGACGTATTTGTCCGTTCTTTTCCGAATAAGCCTTTGCCTCAGCAAGGTCTCCCAAGCCCTCAACTTCCAAAATCTTTGCAGCCCAAGCGTCCATTGCCTTCTTGGCATTGTCAAAGTTAATCACATACAACCCTTCTGCATTTTGAGTGAAAGCCTTGTGGTCTTCAAGGAAGTTAAAGCACATCATGTTGGCAACCCCGTGAGCCGAAGCAGCACCAAAACGAACAGAACGCAAAATGCCCGCAATAAAAGTAGCCATCGCATCGTCCTTTGTTATACCACTGATTTCACCTTTGTCGATAAGCGAACAAACCATATACAATCCCAATATGTCAGCCTTTGCTTCCTCCCAAGAAGAATAGTAGTTTGCCAAAGCCTCTCTCACATTACCCTTTCCGTTCACGGTATTCTTTATTCCCAAACCATGAGCCACCTCATGGAAAGTAACATTGTAGAAGAAAGCATCAAACTTCACATTCTTCAGCTGCTCCTTGCACATCACATTATCTGCAATCGGTTGAAGGATTTTGTCAAACTTGGCTTTCATTGCGTTTTTGAGTTGCAAACGCCTTGCACCCTTTTTGAGTTGAACCCTCTCATCGTTAGGCAAATTGATAGCAATCGTCTTGCTGCCGGCATTACAATCACCTGCATAGAAGATTACATCATACACATTGAGGTCTGACTCGGTTCCCGGAACTTCTTTTTTGAACCTCTCGTCGCAAGGAAGACCCTTTTGCAACTCAGGCAACATTGCAGTAAACTTTGCAAGTTTGCTGCTCTCAACCTCATCTTTCACCAAAACGAAAGCCTCGTATGCAGCCTTTGCACCAAACAAACGGTCTTCATAATTCTCGATAGGACCGACAACAAAATCCAAACGACTGTCTTTCATGTCCATCCAAGCCATGTCCGAAGCAAAATAATCATCAGTTTGGAAAGCCTTCTTTCTCTCTTGAAGATACTTTTTCAAACCCGCATCTTCTGCAAGGCCAATCGCCTTATCCAACAGCTCACAAACCTTGTCTATCTGTTCCTTATACTCTTCTCTGTACCACTTTACCACAAGTTTTCCGCTCTCATCTCTTCTCAAAACAGTGTAAAGACTACTCTTGTTCTTGTCTTTCAAAGCATCAAACTCCTCCTTGGTCATGTCTTTCGGATAAAAATTGGCACCAAGCGGCTTTTCACCAAAACCATTCACAAAAGGCTTCATGTCGTTCAGCCTTTCCCAAGGACCATAGTTAATCATTGCAAACTCTTTGGTAAACTTGTCAGATATGGTATCCATGTCTGCCTTGTTGCCATAGGCTTGCAACCAATACAAATCGTCCATTATTTGGGCGATGTCGAGAAAAACCCCCACCAATTCCTTCTCTTTTGCACTCAACTTGTCAAGATTGGCACTCAATCTGACAGTTGCAAATTCTTCAACTTTCGTTTGCATTTCTGATTTGCTTTCTGCTTGGCTTTCAGCACCCTTTTTGCCGCACGAAACAAAAGCGACACAGCACAAAGCCAAAGTTGTCAAAAATAATTTCTTCATTTGCTCAAAACAATTTGGTTAATACAATGATTAAAATAAAGTGCGAAGATAGCACAATTTGAGATACTGAACAAATTTCGCAAGCGAAATAGTATGCAAAGACGAAAAAACCCTACCATTTCGACAAGCAATTTTCAAACAATTTGATACCCTCCAAACAAAACGCCGTTTCAGTCGGACGAAACGGCGTTTTGGCAAAATAAATCGGCGTTTTATTTTTGCGAAACGCCGATTTATTTCTGCCCTTTGCCCTCTTGCTCTTTCGGCTTGAAAACAAAGACTTTATTCAACAAAAAAGAAAGTATCGCATTGGGAAGAAGAGTTATCGCCTGACCGATTGCGTCCCCTATTTTGGCTTTGTTCAAAGGCAAAGCGTCCAAAAAGCTCATCAAATCCCAGCTTAAAATAGTCTCATAGAGGTTTGAAGCGTCCAAAAGCCAAAGCTCCCCCAAATTAAAGAGATAAACAATGCCGTAAACCAAGAAAAAATGAAGCAAAAGGCGGTTACTCTTGGTTTCAAAGACGATATAGCCCGTTGTCTTGTAATTAAAAAGAATTCCGAGAAAGTTTGCACACAGCAAAGCAACCGAATAGTGCATTCCGAACCAGATAAAAAGAACAAACATACCATATCCGAACATGGTATTGATAACTCCCACAAACAAAAAGCGGACAAACTTGTTTTCAATCCTTTGAAGAAGCCTAACGGGTGCTTTTATCAGTTGTTTTATCGTCATATTTTGTCGATTGAGGGTGCAAATGTACGAAAAAAAACGCCGCTTTGCCGTTTTTTCGTTACCTTTGCCGTGATTTAGCAAACGAAAACAGATGAACAAAGAGAACAAACCTCTAATTTTCATAACAAACGACGACGGCTATTGCTCAAAAGGCATATCGGTTTTGATAAAGCTGATGAAGCAGTTGGGAGATGTGGTTGTGGTTGCACCGAAAACAGAAATGTCGGGCAAGTCTCACTCAATCACAGTGAACTCTCCACTGAGATTAAAGCAGATAGAACAATCGCAAGGCTTTGAATTGTATGCCCTCGACGGCACTCCGGTCGATTGTGTCAAGATGGCTTTTAACCGAATTTTGAAAACAAGAAAGTGCGACTTGGTCGTTTCGGGAATAAATCACGGAAGCAATGCTTCGATAAACACCATTTATTCCGGAACAATGGCAGCTGTGTTTGAGGGTTGTGCGGAAAGAGTTCCGAGCGTAGGATTTTCGTTGGACAGCTCCGACAAAGACGCCGACTTTTCTCACTGCGAGAAATACATCATCTCGATTTGCAAAGACGTATTGGCAAACTCGCTTGCAGAAGGGGTATGTCTCAATGTCAATTTCCCCACGGGAAAAATCAAAGGCACAAAAGTCTGTCATCAAGCGAAGGCTTATTGGAATGAAGAGCTTGTCGAATACAAAGACCCCATAAATCAACCCTTCTATTGGCTGAGCGGAGTATATAATTGCTTGGACAAATCTCCCGAAGCCGACTTTCGAGCATTGGAACAGGGATATGCGAGCATTGTTCCCATGCAAGTAGATTTTACGGCTTACTCCGAATTGAACAAAATGAGAGAAAGATTTGAAAATGTTGAAGAAAGATAATCTGATTTTCGGAATGGTCGTTGCGGCTCTTTCGACCCTTTTGACAATAGGGCTGTTGTGGCTGATATTGTTTTGTTTGAATATGTCGATTAACGACAATGCCAAACTCTTTTTGTTCTCTTTTGTCCCTGCAATAGTCGAACTCAGGTGGTACGTCAAGTTGCAATATATGAAAACGACCAAAGGAGTGCTGAGTGTGCTGTTTTTCGGATTTTGTTTCATGCTTTACTACCTCTATGCGGCAGGAAGTTTTGCAGGAAAGTTCTAACAATAAAAATGAAAGGGCGATGAAATACTACATTATAGCAGGAGAAATGTCAGGAGACTTGCACGGCTCATACCTTATCAGAGAAATAAAACAAAGAGATGCCGATGCAAAGTTTCGCTTTTGGGGAGGAGACAACATGATTGCCCAAGCAGGGAAAGAAAATATGGTAAAACATATCAAAGACCTTGCATTCATGGGTTTTGTAGAGGTTGCCGCCAACCTCAAAACGGTATTGAAAAACCTCAGCCTCTGCAAAAAAGATATTGCTTCTTGGTCTGCCGATGCCGTTATCCTTATTGACTACCCGGGATTTAACCTCCGAATGGCAAAGTTTGCACACAAAATAGGAATAAAGGTATATTACTACATTTCACCGCAAGTTTGGGCATGGAAAAAAGGCAGAATAAAAACCATGAAGAAAGTTTTGGACAAACTATTTGTCATCTTGCCATTTGAAAAACCCTTTTACAAAAAACACTTCATGGAAGTCGAATATCCGGGCAACCCTTTGCTTGATGAAATTGCAGACTATGCAGCTTCACAAGACAAAGAAAAGTTCCTGATTGAGAACAAACTCGGACAAAAGCCTGTAATAGCACTTCTGCCGGGCAGCAGAACACAAGAAATCAAGAAAATGTTACCCTTACAGCTCACCTTGGTTGATAAATTTCCCGAATTTGACTTTGTGGTTGCCGCAGTAAGCACACATTCACCCGACTTTTACGAAAAATATATAGAAAACAAGAACGTCAAACTGCTTTACAACAGCACATATCCGCTTTTGAACTGCTCACACGCCGCAGTCGTAACCTCGGGAACGGCAACACTCGAAACAGCTCTTTTCAACATTCCCGAGCTTGTTTGTTACAAAGCAAACGCACTTTCATTCCTCATAGGGAAATACTTTGCCAAGGTAAAATACATATCTTTGGTAAATCTGATACTTGATTACCCTGCTGTGAAAGAACTTTTGCAACAAAAATGGAACGAAGACGATTTGGAGAAAGAGTTTCGCAAAATCAGCTTTGACGAAGATTACAGATTGGAAATGCAATATATGTTTGGAAAACTAAGAAACCTATTGGGTGATGCCGGAGCTTCGGCAAATGTTGCCCGATATATTATAGAGGATATAAGAAAATGAGAAAGAAAATCTGTTTTTTGTTTTGTGCCTTGCTGTTTTGCACAGCTGTAAGCTCACAAACTTTGAGAATAAGGGTCTTTTCGCAACAGCAAATCAAAGAAGCCGTCTTTATTCCCTCGTTCGGACACTACTCTATGGAAGTTTCAGACAAGAAAGTCAAACTTTCGAAAACCACAAAAGTCTCTGTAAGAGAACAATCTGCCAAGGTAGAAGTAAGAATAGGAGACACACTTTTTGCAAGCGGAGAGAAAGTCCGCTTTTGTGCCGAAGGATTGAAGAGCTTCTTTTGTATCAAACCACTCAATCCTGCGATTGCGGAACGAAGATACGATGATGGTTTGGAAATAAGCTCTGACAAGAAAGGCAATCTTCTTTTCATCAACACAGTAGAACAAGAGAACTACATTGCAGGGGTTGTTCAGTCCGAAACATGGGGAGCTACGAAAAACATTGACTTTTTCAAGGTGCAGGCTGTTTGTTGCAGAAATTACTTATTGCGAAATATCGGCAAGCATTCAAAAGACGGATATAATTTATGCGACGACGTTCACTGCCAAGCATACAAAACTCGTGCAAACCACCCCGAAGTTACCGAAGGAGCCTACAACAGCAGAGGCGAAGTGATAGTTGATCAAAACGGAGAGCTGATAGAAACCCTCTTTCACTCAAATTCGGGAGGGCAGACTGCAAACGCCTCCGATGTGTGGGGAAAAGAAATTCCCTATTTGGTCTCTGTGATTGACAGCTTCTCGGTTGGCGGCAAGAATTACACTTGGGAAAAGTTCATAAAACAGAAAACTTGGATTGCATACTTCAAAAACAAAGGCATAAACGTCAAAGACGAAGCCGTAAAGCAAGAGTTGCTACACTTTTCTCAAAAAGAGGGACGCAAAAAGGAGCTTTTGGGAGTTCCGCTTACCACGATACGCAAAGACTTCGGTCTCAAATCGACCTATTTTGATATTCAGGAATGGGGAAGCGAAGTAAAGCTGAGCGGGAAAGGCTACGGACACGCAGTAGGCTTGAGCCAAGAAGGAGCAATCAAGATGTGTGAAGACGGATATGAGTATTGGCAGGTGATAGAACACTACTTCAAAGGAGCGAAAGTAATAAAACAACAAAAAAATCCCGAAATCAAATGATTGCAAAGGCAAAAACCGAAAGAAAAGAAACAACATTGAACAATTAAATTGAGAATATATGAAACTAAGAGCTTTATTTACGATGATATGTGCAGGATTGGCCTTTTCGACTCTTGCACAAGAGCAAATCAAATGGTTAAACATCGAACAAGCAGAAAGTCTTGCCAAACAAGACGGCAGCAATGCGAAGAAATATCTTGTAGATTGCTACACAGACTGGTGCGGCTGGTGCAAAAGAATGGATAGAGACACTTTCTCTGACACACTTATTGCAAGGATAGTTGATTTCTACTTCTACCCTGTAAAGTTTAACACCGAAAGTATTGAACCTGTTACTTTCAACGGTAAAGTCTATACCAATTCTGCAACCAAGAGCCGAAGAGGAAGCACTCATGCTTTGGCATATTTTCTTTTGAACAATCGTTTATCCTATCCCTCTTTCTCGGTTCTCTCTTCTGAGGGAACACTTCTTACAATCTGCCCGGGCTATCACGAAGCTGCCGAGTTTGAAGTGTTTTTGGTCTTCATGGGAGAGGAATTTTACAAGCAGATGAACTTTGAGACTTTCTCGAAAGACTATCATAGCAAATATAGAGCAAGTGTGCTTTCAAAAATATACTCCGAAAAATAGACAGAATTATGACAAGAGAAGAACAAATACGCAGTTTGATGCAAGAGAACATAGTTCTTGCAGTTGGTTGCACCGAACCTGTGGCTGTGGCCTTGGCTGTGGCAAAGGCAAAAGAAGTGTTGCAAGAGCAAGTCGAGAGCGTAGAGTTACAACTCTCGAAAAACATAATCAAAAACGCAATGGGAGTTGGTATTCCCGGCACGGGAATGATAGGACTTCCGATTGCAGTATCGCTCGGCGTGGTTTGCGGAGAGAGTTGTAAAGAGTTGCAAGTGCTTGAAAGTGCAAAAGACAACCTCGAACAAGCAAAACAATGGATGAACTCTCATTCAATTACAATAAAAAGCAAAGACACATCGGAAAAACTTTACATTGAGTGTTGTTGTTGCGGAAAGAGTTCGTCTGCAAGGGTAATCATTGCAAAAAATCACCTCAATTTTGTCCACATTCAAAAAGACGATGAGGTGATTTTTCATAAAGAGCCTGCCAAAGGTTCTTCCCAAGAAAAAGAAACGGCAACGGCAGACATTGCAGCTTCGCTTTCTTTCAAAGAAGTGTATGATTACGCAAACAACACACCGATTGACTTCTTGGAATGGATAGACGACATGGCAAAAGTAAACACCGCAATCTCACAAGAGGGACAAAAAGGACACTACGGCTTACAAATCGGACGCTGTCTTCTTGAAGAAAACGACATCAACACCAGAAAAAAAATCATAGGAGCCGCTTGTGCCGCCTCAGATGCAAGAATGGACGGAGCAACTCTTCCTGTTTACAGCAATTCGGGCAGCGGCAATCAGGGGATTACTTGCAGTGTTCCCGTGATTGAGTATGCCAAAAGACTGAACAAAAGCAAAGAAGAAACAATAAGGGCTTTGACGCTTTCAAATCTTGTATCCATATATATAAAGAGCAAAATAGGACGTCTGTCTGCCCTTTGCGGATTGGTAAATGCCTCAATAGGTGTCGGAACTGCTCTTGTTTATCTCAAAGGAGGGTCTTTCACACAGATATGTTACACCGTTCGCAACATGATTAACACAATCACGGGAATGGTATGCGACGGAGCAAAACCAAGTTGTGCTTTGAAGATGTCGGCAGGGCTGAACTCGGCTTTCGATTCGGCTCTTTTGGCAATGAACAACATAGTTGTGGATCAAACAGACGGCATTGCACAAGAAGACATCGACCTTTCGATAGAAAGCCTCGGCAAAATTGGACGCTACGGCATGGATAAAATGGACGAACTTGTGCTTGACATAATGTTGGAAAAAGGTTGCAAATAAGTCCCTTTGAAGATTTATTGTAACAAAGTCCGAATTTGAGGCATATTATCTTGCTTGTCAAATTCGGACTTTGCTTTTTTTTGAAACCAACTGCTTGTTGCAGCTTGTCAAACCTTGCTTATCGGCAGTGATACTCAATCATTCGCTCAATCTCTCTTGAACATACGGGACAGAAAGGCTTGTCGCTTCTCATCAAACAGTCCTGATATGGTCTGTACATACCTTTTTGTTGATATGCAGCCCCCTCAAACACTCCCACTTTCTCATATTCTTTGGTGCAAGGCGTGGGAATAGGTGTCGATTTGTCTATCATGTCTTCCCATTTTCCATTAAAGTTTTTCAAAGACGTAATATTCCTCTCCCAAGGCTCTGTTTCCACAGACACCAAGCCCGCATCGCTGTCGTTGGAAGAGTATTCGTCGGCAAGACCCGCAAAAGAATGACCAAATTCATGAATAAGCACAAAGCTGTTTTGAGGATTAAGATAGGTCGTTGCATAAAAGTTGTAAATCCCTCCGCCTCCGTAAACCTCAGAATTGCAAAGTATCACAATCTGATCATAACTTGCCCCGAGCAAAGCGTCATGCAATGCCCACAGTTGCTCTGTCATTACGTACCTTTCCGAACCGAATGTGTTGTAATGCACTCCTATACCGTTGCTTGTGGCGGTTGAGGTCTTCAAACCCGGCAATCCGCTCTCGGTATCAAACCTTTCTATTCCTATTATGTTGATTTTGTCCTTCGCTTCAGAAAAAGGAGGCTTGGAAAAGAAATATCCTGCATACATTTCGAGATCTTTGTACATCTTTTCTTTCTCCTGCTCGGTGTAACCTGCGGGAACGATTGCTATATCGAGACATTTGTTACTCTTTCCCGCCTTGTGAAGAGTTATTGTCTTGGCAAAATCTTCCTTTTTGGCTTCTTCCAAAACCGACTTGTCGAAATCAATCTTGCTTATGAGCTTATACTCGTTTTTCTCGTCTCTTGTAAAGAACCAAAACTCCACATCGACCTTCGGAAAAGGGAAAAGCATCACCTCCTGAAAGTTTCCGCAAGAGTTTTTGGCCTCCGGCATTGTCAGCCACTCCTCCATGAGAGAACAATAGCCCTTTGAGAACAACAGCTTGCCCGTTGCTTTCTCCCTCATCTCGACTTTGTGAACTCCGAGCGAAAGAGTGTCAATCAAATTGACCTTGCTGCCTGCCCATTCGGGGATTTTCAAAAACCTTTCGAGAGTAAAATACTCTATTCCCACCCTTCCCGAATGAGCATAATCCATTCGGAGAGCGGCATTCTCAAAATACTTGTCAAACTGAGCCGAACAAACAATCGGCATCAAGATTGCAAAAAAGAAAAAAGCCTTCTTCATATACTTGTTATTTTGTTTTACTATTTCAAAACGAGCATCTGCCGAACAATTTGCTCTTTGCAAACAGCTCAATTACTCGTTTTGCAAAGATATACATTTTATTTTTAATCCCGAACTCTCACAATTTCACCAACCAAACAAAGACTTTCGCAAACAATTTGGCACTTTCGTCCAAAAATACTGCAAATTGAAAAACCAAGAAAAGGATTACCAAACAATTCTAAGGCTTGGTAATATCATTACCACGGCGTGATAATGGTATTACCATGGGAAGATAATAGGATTATCACGGCGTGATAATCCTATTATCAAGCCGTGAAAAAAATTGGTAATAAGGATATGAGAGATTGTTTTCAAGAGTAAGAGTAGCGAAACAAAAAGTTTACAATCTTTTTACCGGATTTGTGTTGTCGTTTAGGCGATTATTGACTACCTTTGCAGGCATGAAAATAAGACTTACGAAAGAATTTTGTTTTGAAGCCTCACACGCCCTGAACAACTACGACGGTCTTTGTCGCAATGTTCACGGTCATTCTTACAAGTTGTTCGTTACCATCAAAGGCTCTCTCAACCAAGATTGTCAAAGCCCCAAATATGGCATGGTAATGGACTTTGGCGATTTGAAAAGGATTGTTCAACGCAGAATTATCGAGGTTTATGACCATGCTTTGGTGCTAAACAAAGACAACAGCTTCGTTTCGGCAGCCAAGAGCATGAACACCAAGTTGGTATTGACCGATTTTCAGCCCACTTGCGAGAACATGCTCATTCACTTTGCTCAAATAATAAGCTCAGAACTGCCCGAAGAAGTAGAATTACAAGAATTGAAACTTCACGAAACGGCAACCTCCTTTGCCACATGGTGCAAAGAAGACAATAAATAAAGAAAAGCACAGACTATGAACAACGATAAATTTCAGTTTTCTTCCGTTGCCAAATGGGTAATCGGACTTTTGATTACCGCATTGGTGGTTTTCCTTGTGTGGTATTTCAGATTTTTGGTCGGCTGTGTGCTTGTGGCATTGGTTTTGGCTTTTATGGGAGCGCCAATTCAAAAGTTTCTTTCCAAAATACGCTTCAAACGATTTTGTATCGGCAAAACCATTTCGGCAACCATCACTCTGATTTTGTTTATCTTGGTTTTTGTGATGCTTTTCCGCTGGCTTGTTCCCCTGATAATATCGCAGGCAATGACCTTTGCAAACCTCGATGTATATAAAATTGCAGATTACTATGCCGAACCGATAAAGAAGATAGAGACTTTCTTGTATGAATATCAGCTCATGCCGACCGACACCAACCTTGAAGCAGTTGTCTCTTCCAAAATTTTGGAAACCTTCAGCGTCTTCAAGCTCACCAACCTTGCCGACGGAATTTTCTCCTTTGCAGGCAACTTTGTCATGGGTACTTTCATAGTTCTGTTCTTTACTTTCTTCTTTCTGAAAGACAACGGCTTGGTCGGACGATTTATAGATGCGGTTACTCCCGATGTTTACCTCGATGAGGTTCACAAAGTAGTGAACTCGTCCCAAATTTTGATTAGTCGCTACTTCATAGGTATCTTTTTCGAGATTATTTGCATGATTGCTCTTTTGAGCATAGGCTTTTACCTTGTAGGATTGCCAAATGCGGTTCTCATTGCCTGCATAGGAGGCGTCATGGTCATACTTCCCTACATAGGAGTGCTGATTGGAGGAAGCATAGGACTGATTGTTTGTCTTACAACCTTTTTGAGCGTTGATGCTTCTTTGGACATAGTGCCGATAATTGTCAAATATGTGGCAGTTTTTGCGAGTGTGAAACTGATTGACGACTTTGTGTTGCAGCCTGTTATCTATTCCAAAAGCGTAAAAGCCCACCCGTTGGAGATTTTCATCGTTATCCTTATGGCAGGAGAGCTTGGAGGAGTTGTGGGAATGGTGTTGGCAATCCCTGTTTATACTCTTTTCAGAATAATTGCCAAAGAGTTTTTCATCAAATGGAAATTCATCAAGAAGATAACGGCAAATCTGTAAAGCGTGATTTGATTGCAAAACCATAAAAGTTGCGTTGCATGATTGTAAAACTTCTTTTGGTCTTTGTCGGAGGGGGATTGGGGAGCGTGGCACGCTTTTTGGTTTCGCTTTTTGTACCAAAGGTTCGGTTGAGCCTTTGTTCCATACCTCTATCGACGCTTTGTGTCAATGTTTTAGGCTGTCTTGCGATAGGTTTTCTTGCAGCCGGCTTTGCCTCTCAGCCCTCAGAGAGAGCAAAACTACTCTTGGTCGGAGGATTTTGCGGAGGCTTCACAACCTTTTCGACCTTTTCGTTGGAATGTATCGAATATTTGAAAGCGGCAGACTATGCCTCGGCAGGCATTTACATGATTGTCTCTTTGGCTTTGTGCATACTATCCACACTTTGCGGAGTATATCTGTCAAAATTGGCGATGTAATTTTTCTCTTTGACCGACAGAGAGTTATCAAACAAAAACAAAAATTCTTGTCTTTTGCTCTTGACTTTTACCTTGGGGCAATGAGTATCTTTGCAAACGGAAACATTCTTGCAAGATGACCATGAGTAAAAACAAAATTAAATTAACGATAGGCGAGTTCTCAAAAATCAACAATATCTCTGCCAAAGCACTGAGGCATTATGAGAAAATAGGACTTCTTATCCCCTTTGAGAGAGATAATTTGAGCGGTTACCGCTACTATGTGGTGGAACAGATTGAACAAATGAGCCGAATTATCTATATGAAAAAGCTCGGCTTTGCTCTCGAAGAGATAAAAGAAGTATTTGAAAAGGGGCAACAACTTCCCGAAGGAGAGATGATTGACCGACGATTAGCGTCTCTGAGCAGAGAAAAACAGCGTCTCTGCTGGCAGGAAAGAGAATTGAAGAGTCTGAGAGCCTGCAAAAAAACACAAATACAAAAGATGAGTAAAATAGAATTGAAATCTCTACCCGAAATAAAGGTAGCTTGTTTTAGAAAAACAATAAAGAGTTATGATGAATTGTTTGAGTTAATCCCGGGTGAAGTCTTTTCACAAATGCAAAAAGCAGGTTGCGAGTGTGCAGAGCCTGACTACTGCTTTACAATCGACCACAACAAAGGATTTAATGAAGAGGGCGAATTGGATATTGAGTATTTTCAGGCGGTGAAAGAGCTGAAAGCCGATACAGATGCAATAAAGTTCCGCTTGATAGGCAAGGTCGAAACAGCAGTCTGCATATCTCACAAAGGAAGTTATGATTTGCTCAACAAAACATGGTCGGCAGTCTTCTCCTATCTTGAAAACAACGGCTATGCTCTTGCAGACAATCCGCGATTTGTTTATATCGACGGGGTATGGAACTGCAAAAAGGAAGAAGATTGGCTTACCGAAATTCAATGTCCCGTTGTCAAACGATAGGCTTCTTCCATTCCTTACCACAACAAGACAAAACCAAACAAAAAAAAGAGGACACCGCACAAGCGATGTCCTCTTCGTTTTTGTCGTAAAGCAAACAATGTTATCTGTTGATGCTTATTTTCTTTGAAGTAATTCCGTCGTTTGACATAATCTTTACAAAGTATGCTCCGTTTGAAAGAGCAGAAGTGTTAATCTCAACAAGGTTGTTGCCGCTTGCAAGGCTCACATCACCAAGTTTTATCACCTCTCTACCCAACATATCCACAACAGATATGTTTGCCTTTGTTGCTTGAAGCATGGAGATTTCCAAGTTTACTCTGTCCTTTGCAGGATTTGGATATACCAATGTTTGAAGGATAACGCCTTCTGCTTCTTCCAATCCTACCAAAGAAAGTATCTTCATGTCATATTGAGCAATAGTACCATACGAACTTGCAGTTCCGTTTACCAATCTCAAACCTGATCCATCATATACTTGGTGCTTTGTACCACCATCGCCATAATCGTCTGTAACTTCGTAAACATAGCAACCTGTTTCGGTCAAATCAACTATTACAGTGTCTTTTACAGATGAGTTTCCTGTGTATGACTTTTGCTTGATAACGCTTCCGTCAGGACCATACAGCTTCCAAGCTGCCTCACTTGCGTATTGGTCGGTTTTGATTATGATTTTCAATTTGTCTCCGTTGCCTTCTGCTGCTGCTTTCTTGGTTACAGATGCTGTTTTCAAATCATCGTTTATAGGATTTGAGTTGATTGTCAAAATTTTTGCAGAAACTTCAGTTGCAGAACCTACGTTTGCAAGAACATTTGGCAGTTGTATTTTCTCGGTTTGCTCAAATGCAAGATTTCCTGTCCAATTGAATGTTTGAGCAGCAGAAAGTGAAGAAGAATATTCAATTTCCATTGCAGTGATTGGAGTTTCTCCCAAGTTCATTACAGAGATATATGGTATTACTTCCTCAGTACAACCATATATATTCTCTGCTGTTGCTCCCATACTCATTGCTCCGAGTTGTGGAATGTTGGAAACAACAGGCTTGCAACTTGCTCCCGTATAAATTTCTTGGTGGTCGCGAGTTACAAATACGACAATGTTAAGGTGAGAAAGTTTCAAAACTTCGTTGCTAATCTCGCCCGGCAAGGTGTAAGTGTAGGTTCTTTGGATAAGAGTTCCTTGTGGTATCACACTGCTTCCCTCAACCGTTACCTGATCTCCCCATTGTCCTGTAAGCAAATGGCGAAGCATGTGCATGTGAATGTATTGTCCGTCTGCCGTTACCTGAGTAGGGTTGAAATTGCTACCGCCTGATTGAGGTCCTATGATGCTGTCTTGCAACAAAGCTACGTTTATGTAGTTTTCTGCGGTCTCTGCATCGCCTGTATAGTAGGCTTCCACATTCACGGTCAAAAGACGAGATGATGCATCAATGGTTGCCTCGGCTGCAACGTTCACAAAAGAAGGCATAGCCTTGATTTGGTCTCCGCAAGAAACGAAATCAGCTCTGCTCAACGCAGTTGCAGAACCTGAAAAAAGATGACGATTTACCGTTCCTGCAGGATAGCCTTGCAAACCTGTCTGATTGGCAATAGCATCACCCCATTGAGTAGTATAAAGTGCTGCATAACCTCCTTGGTGAATGTTTATCGCAAACACTCTTCCCGGATTTGCTTCCTGATATTCTCTTACTATTCTGTGTCCGTCAGGACAATAGCCACAATTTACTCCTGTGAACTCTTCAATAACCACATTCCTGTTTGCAGGTTCTGTAGATACAAATTGCGGAGTTTGTGCTGTCAAAGAGAATGCTGACAACAACAATCCCGATACCAATAATACGATTCTTTTCATAGTGTTTTAATGTTATGTTACTACTGATTTTTCGGCTACAAATGTAGGTATATTATCTGAAATGACCAAATTCTCGGGATAAATTTCTTAACTTTGCAACTCATAACACAAACTTTGACAAATAAAGATGCAAAATATAAATCAAGGAGAGCTACTCTGCAAAATCAATTCTCCCGATGACGTAAAGGCTTTGGCAGAAAAAGATTTGGATACACTATGTCATGAACTGAGAGACTACATAATAGGCATTTTGTCTTCAAATCCCGGACACTTGGCTTCAAGCCTCGGCACTGTGGAACTGACTGTTGCTCTACACTATGTTTATAACGTTCCGCAAGATTGCCTTGTGTGGGACGTAGGACACCAAGCCTATGCTCACAAAGTGCTTACCGGAAGAAGGAAAGCCTTTGAGGACATTCGCAAACTCAATGGTCCGAGCGGTTTTCCTCGTATGAGCGAAAGCGTTTACGACTCTTTCGGAACAGGACACTCTTCCACTTCCATATCTGCAGCTCTCGCAATGGCGATTGCCGACAAGCTCAACAACAAACAAGCTCATCACATTGCAGTTATAGGAGATGGTTCTATGACAGGCGGAATGGCTTTTGAGGCTCTCAATCATGCAGGAAGCACAGAGGCAGATTTGTTGGTTATCCTCAACGACAACGGCATTTCTATCGACAAACAAGTCGGTGCATTGAGCCAATATCTTACCAAAATCACCACTTCATCGACTTACAACAGACTTAAAAACCGAATATGGAACATTTTGGGAGGCAATACCGACACCTATTCAAAGCACAAAACCATATTCAAAAAAGCATCGTTTGCTTTCAAGAGCTTGTTTTCGGGAAAGAGCAACTTTTTTGAGGCTCTGAATATACGTTATTTTGGTCCTATTGACGGCAATGACGTTCACACGTTGGTCAAAACTCTTTCTGACTTAAAAAACATCAAAGGTCCGAAGCTCTTACACATAATCACAAAAAAAGGAAAAGGACTTGATGCGGCAGAAAACAATCCTACCAAATATCATGCACCGGGTTTGTTCAATCCTTTAACGGGAGAAATCAACAAAAAGAACACCGAACAAGACAATATCCCAAAATTTCAAGATGTGTTCGGAGAAACTCTTGTCGAATTGGCAAAAGCTGACGACAAGATAGTGGGAATTACTCCCGCAATGCTGAGTGGTTGTTCGATGAACAAATTGCAGGCTGTCTTTCCTCAGAGAACGTTCGATGTAGGCATAGCCGAACAACACGCAGTCTGCCTTGCGGCAGGTTTTGCAACGCGTGGGATAATTCCTTTCTGCAATGTGTATTCTTCTTTCTTACAGAGAGGTTACGATCAGATAATTCACGACATTGCTTTGCAAAATCTTCATGTTGTGTTGGCAATAGACCGCAGCGGACTTGTGGGCGAAGACGGTGCAACTCACCACGGAGCTTTCGATTTGGCATATCTTCGTTGCATTCCAAACATTACGATTGCCGTTCCCTCAGATGAACACGATTTAAGGAACATGATGCTGACCGCAAAAGAGCATAACGGTCCTTTTGCAATTCGTTATCCGAGAGGGAAAGGCTATCTGACCGATTGGAGAAACCCTATACACAAAATAGAAATAGGAAAAGGCAGAAAGGCAAGGCAGGGAAAAGACATTGCGATTTTGACCATAGGAGTTTGTCTTCACACTGCACAAAAAGCAGCAGACATTTTGGCACAAGAAGGCATAGAAGCAGCTGTGTATGACTTCAAGTTTCTCAAACCTTTGGACGAAGAATTGGCAAGAGAGGCTCTTTCGGAACACGAATACATCATTACGATAGAAGATGGTTGCATTATAGGAGGCTTCGGCTCGGCAATAGCAGAATTTGCCACCGCTTTCAAAATGCAGAACCTCATCTTCAGAATGGGAATACCCGACAAATTTATCGAACACGGCAGTGTGGCACAACTACAAGCTATTTGCCATACCGACACCGAAAGTGTGGTGAAAGCAGCCAAGCAAATATTACGCTCCGACAGCCACGTTACGACACAGAAGTTCGATTAAACTCACCGTTTTATGAAGAGAATTATTTATTTTTTTGCTTTCGCACTTATTTTGGGGGCTTATGGCAGGGCTTATGCTCAAATTGATTCAATCACAACCACCTGCAACAGTGCTATAATCTACTTTAATTCCGATTTTGATACAAGTCAGGTATATATAAGCGTCTTTCGAGACACCCTTATCTTTGAAGAAAACTTCGATAACTTCCTAAGCACACAGGTAACAAACGCTACCCCGATAGGAGCAGCAGGAAGTTTGGTTATCATTCCCCGAAGCCTTACACAATTTCCGGGTTGCAGAGCAATGAATCTTAAAGTTGCAAATTCAGGGTGGTGTATCATTGGAGAGAACTCTGCCACTTTTGCAACTCCAAAAATGAATATTCCTCAAGGCTCAATCGTTAAAATGAAAGTATCTCCAAAGTCTAACTCCGTACGATATGTTTTGATAAACGGAGTCACATATAAAATTCAGAAAGGACAAGATACAATCTCAACCATACTGCAATCAAATTGTGATGAAGTCATAATAGAGAGGTATAATAGCAGTAACATAACAATAGATTCTCTGAGAATAATCACTCCACGACAAGAAATAGCCGAAACCGACCGCAACCGTAGGGGGGGTAATTTGGAGATACAAAACTTGTCTCCGAACACGGAATATTATATCGAGCTTTCAGCGAAACAAAACGCCGTTTCAGAGCAGCGAAACGCCGTTTCGTCAGCACAAAAGGGCGTTTCGACAACCTTTTGTTTCTCAACGCTTTCCAAGAAAGAAAAAGTATCCTCGCAAATCGAAAATCCAACTTCGGTAAGACTTGCTTGGACAAACTCTTCGGGAGCAAATCCTACCTCTTTGAGCCTATACAAAATAGAGAATGCAGCAGATGATTTATTGTTTTCGAGAATTGTAAGTGCTTCCTCAACGTTCGGATTGGAAATATTCAATCCCACAGGCAGGGATATTTGCTTGGGAGATTACCAAGTCAGATGTTTTCATGCAGGGAATGTTACTGCTGCTAAAAATTACAACTTAAAGTATGTTTTTTCGAGCGAAGATACCATTCATAGGAACGATTATATCATGCTTTTGGGAAAAATTCAAGAGCTGAACAACTATGACAATGTCTGTTTCCCGACAGGCAATAGCAATTTTGCCATACTTGGAGGAAATGATGGTTTTATATTACTCAAAAAGGATATTTTGGGAAATTACCGAGATACAATAGATGTGTTTCAAAAGCTGTCCACAACGACAAATGTAACTACCAATATCAGGAAGTACGATAACACCATTCTTACTCGCAAACCCACTATAACAAACGGAGTAAAACACAATCCTACCTCTATTATTCCAACGTTTGGCTCACAAGAGAGTGAGTGGAACTCAATAGCGTTCAACGCTGACAGCTTAAATAGCATTACTTTCAGGCACAAATTAAACAATCCTGTAACTTATACTCTTGTTGGCGAGGGCGATTACTCTCTCGACCCGGGAACTTGCGAATTGCTTTTGACGAATTTAGATGCTCAAAGCAAATATCTCTGTATTTTGAAGAGCGGTAGTGATACTCTTGCGACATATACTTTCTCTACGGGCAAGATTATCGAAAGCACAATGAGCGGTAATTGGAACAATGTTTGGACCGGCGGCGTCATTCCGAAAGAGTGCGACAAGGTTGTGGTGAAAAAAGGTCATAGGGTGTCTGTTCCCGAGGGTTGTGTGGCAAAGTGTTCGCATCTTGTGCTGCAAGAGGATTATTCCACGGCGAATATGGACGACAACAAGTCGGAATTGAATATCGAAGGGGTGCTTTCCTTTGACAAAGCCGAAGTTCAGGCAAGTTTTGCCAAATATACTGCTAATAATAATGGTTGGAATTTGTTCGGAGTGCCGATTGATGTTCGCTCTTGTTCGAGAGAAGACATCGCCAATGCCTTTCAGAGAGGTGATACTGACGACTTGTATTATTTGAACGAGGAGCGTTATGCTTGGATTCCTTACTTTGAGGATTTGGAAGATAGTAATTTCTTTACCAATTCTCACGGCTATCTTGTGGCATACCATGACGACAAGACGCTTTCGTTCAAGGGTGATTTGTTTTTGGAAGATAGTTTGGTATTGCTCAGCAATGCTTCATTCAATGCAGACAAGGGTCGAGGTTATCATTTGGTTTGCAATCCTTATCCTTTTTCTGTAAGTCTCGATAACTTCACTCGCAACAATGTAGGGGGAATGTGGTTGCTCGACCCTGCAAGCGGAGGATATACTCCTGCGGATTACAACTCCGCCGAGAGCTTTGTCGTGCCTCCTTTCTCGGGTGTGATGACCAAAGTCAATAGTGGCGAAAACAGATTGGTGGTAAAGAAAAATGCTTCTTCGCAAGCCTCTGCAAAATCGGCAGGCGGAAAGGTTGAAGCTCTGAAATTCAGGCTCAATTCACTCGGAGGAAGCGATGAACTGAGGTTCTATTTCCGCCCGGAAGCGACAAATGCTTACGACTCTTACGATACATACAAGATGTTCAGCATTGGCTCTGCTCCCGATTTGTATTGTTCCACCGATATGGAGGATTTGTCGATTGTTGCCTTGCCTTGTTTTGAGGATACTTTGCATTTGCAAATCAATCTGTCGGCAAAGAGCGACAGAGAGATGTCTCTATACCTTTATTATATAGATGATGTTTTCGAGAGCGTGGAATTGTATGACAAAACGGGAGAATTGGTATCTGACTTTGCAAAGGACAGTGTTTATGTTTTGAATTACAATGTTGCAGAGGGTGTATCGACGTATGATTTGAGACTTAAACACAAACCAACTACCTTTGACCAAGGTGATAATGAGGAGTTGAGGTTTGTTCAAGACCAAAACAGAGTAACGATAACCTATCCCGAAATCATAGATGAGGTTTTGGTATATGATGCTTCGGGAAAAGAGGTGGTCAAAACAAACGAGCGGTCGTTCATTCTGCCAAACCATGGTTGCTTTGTGGCAAAAGCAAGGAGCAAAGGCAGAGAGTTTTCAACCAAACTGATAGGAATGTGATATGAAAGTGGCAAAGAATATAATCATTGTTGTTTTGTGTTGTCTGACACTTTGCGTAAAGGCTCAGCCTCCCCTTCCGAGTTCTCACGGAGGTTGGAAACGAGTTCAAGTTGTGGATAATATGCAATATGAACAACGCTATTATTTCAACAACTCCACAGGACAGTTTGAACCAATGTCCTATTCGTCGCCTTTGGCTACCGCAACATTGCTTTTGGTCGGCTTGTCGGCAGGCTTTGTTGCCATAAGGTGCTATCGCAACGGCAAGGACGTATCTGAAAAGTAGGGCTTTTTGTTGTCGGTGTTGCAAATTTTTCCTATTTTTGCACGAAATTTATTTTTGAGCAATGTTTTCAGATTCAAGCAAGTTTGTTGGTGAGGGATTGACATACGATGATGTGTTGCTTATCCCTGCTTATTCGGAGATTATTCCGAGAGATGTAAAAGTTAATTCTATGTTCAGCCGCAACATTGCGGTTAATATTCCGATTGTTTCGGCAGCAATGGACACTGTTACCGAGTCTAAGTTGGCTATTGCAATGGCTCAGGAAGGCGGTATAGGAGTGTTACACAAAAACATGTCGATTGAAAAGCAGGCTGCGGAGGTTTCCAAAGTCAAGAGAGCAGAAAACGGCATGATTTCCGACCCCATAACATTGAAAAGCAATGCTTTGGTTCGCGATGCGTTGAGAATGATGAAAGAGTTCTCCATCGGGGGTATTCCTGTTATTGATGAAGCAGGCAAACTTGTCGGCATAGTTACCAACAGAGACTTAAGATTTGAGAGAGACATCTATCGCCCGATAGAAGAGATTATGACAAAAGAAGTAATCTCGGCTCCTTGCGGAACAGATTTTGAACAAGCCGCAGACATTCTTCAAGCCCACAGAATAGAAAAGCTCCCTGTTGTCGATAAAGACGGAGTGTTGGTGGGATTGATAACATACAGAGACATAATCAAGCTCAAGGAGCGTCCGAATGCCTGCAAGGACAAATTGGGACGATTGAGAGTTGCGGCAGGTATAGGAGTTACCGCAAATATGGACGAAAGAATTGCTGCCGTTATTGCAGCCGGTGCAGACGCAATAGTGATTGACACAGCTCACGGACACTCCAAAAACGTGATTGACACTCTCAAAAGAGTTAAATCTAAGTATTCAAATGTGGATGTGGTGTGTGGAAACATTGCAACAGCAGAAGCTGCTTTGGCATTGGCAGATGCAGGAGCAGATGCAGTGAAAGTAGGAATAGGACCCGGCAGTATATGCACCACAAGAGTAATGGCAGGAATAGGAGTTCCACAACTGTCGGCAGTATATGACGTTGCAAAAGCCTTGGAGGGAAAAGATGTTCCTGTGATTGCAGACGGTGGTATAAGATATTCGGGAGATATTGTAAAGGCTCTTGCAGCAGGAGCAAGCACAATAATGGCAGGGTCGTTGCTTGCAGGAGTTGAGGAAAGCCCGGGAGATACCATTATATTTGAAGGAAGAAAATTCAAGTCTTACAGGGGAATGGGTTCTCTTGATGCTATGCAACAAGGTTCTAAGGACAGATATTTCCAAGACATGGAGGACGATATAAAGAAATTAGTTCCCGAAGGAATTGTGGGAAGAGTACCTTACAAAGGCACGGTGAGCGAAGTAATCTATCAACTTGTGGGAGGACTTAAAGCAGGAATGGGTTATACCGGAAGCCCTGACGTAAAGACTTTGAGAAAAGCAAAATTCATCAAAATAACGGCAGCAGGCTATGCAGAAAGCCACCCTCACGACATTACGATAACAAAAGAAGCTCCAAACTATTCACGTTAGTACATCGGTATGAAAAAGTTTTTGTTTTTTTGCTTTGTCATTTCTGTTCAACTGAGCGGCTTTGCACAATCGGGAAAGGGGCTTTCGTCAGAGAGTTCTGAGGCTTGCACAAAAGATGTCGTACTCGAAGTTGCGGGAGAGAAGATTTTGAAAGACGACTTTGTCAGAATGTTTAAGAAAAACTCCATGTCAAAAGACTCTCTCATCTCTCGGAGTGAATTGGACGAGTATTTGGAATTGTTTATTAACTATAAGATGAAACTCGCTCAGGCAAGAGAGTTTGGATTGGACACATTGAAAAGCTACATTGACGAAACAAATCAATACAGACAACAGTTGGTTGCACCATATCTTAATGATGCAACTGTGAGCAGGCAACTTGTCGAAGAGGCTTACGAAAGAGAAAAAGAAATAGTGGCTGCCTCTCATATTTTGATAAGCATTCCTGCCAACGCAACGCCAAAAGACACCCTTGCAGCCTACAACAAAGCTCTCAAAATAAGAGAAAGACTACTTAAGGGGGAAGATTTTGAGACTGTTGCAAAGGAAATGTCGGACGATCCGTCAGCAAAAGACAGAATCGACGAGAAAACAAACGGCAAAATCAAGGGCAACGGAGGCAAGTTGGGATATTTCACCTCCATGAACATGATTTATCCTTTTGAAACAGCTTGTTACTCGATGAAAGCGGGAGATGTGTCAATGCCTGTGAGAACTCGTTTTGGTTATCACATAATAAAGCTCACCGACAGAACACCTGCGTTTTGCAGCTCGATGGATATAAAACATATTTGGGTAAGTTTTGACAAGCACTCCGAAAGCGAAGCCGAAGAAACGATAAATAAGGTATGGCAAGAGCTGAGAGACGGAGCAAAATTTGACACCATGGCTTTGCTTTATTCCGACGACAAGTATTCGTCTGCAAACGGAGGAATATTAAAAAATCAAACCATCACTTCCCTTCCCGAAAGTTATATCTGTCAATTAAAAAATTTGCAACCCTTGGAGCTGTCCAAACCTTTCAAAAGCGACATCGGCTGGCATATTGTCTTGCCTTTGACCTACAAACCTCTGCCTTCATTTGAACAACAAAAAGCGGCAATAGAAGAAAGGATTGCAAAGGACGAAAGAAGTTTCAAAACCATAGAATCGTTTGCCGAAAAATCCAAACAAGAGTATGGTTTCAAAGAACAAAAAGACCTTTTGTCGAACGTTGTCAAGATTATGACAGACTCGGTCTTCTTTGCAACATGGCAAGTGCCTGAAAGCTTTGACAATACCGAGGAGTTATTCCGAATTGGCGACTATTCGTACACAGTACTCGACTTTGCAAAAGAGATAGAAGCCAATCAAAAGAAGCAAACTCCCGAATATATACCCGAATTTGTCGAAAAAGCCTATTCGGATGTGGTGTTGGAACAGGTAGTCAGGTATGCAGACAGCAAATTGGAAGAAAAATATCCCGAATTGAAAGCAACGATTGACGAATTTCGTGATGGTGTTTTGATATTTGCGATAACTGACAAAATGGTTTGGAACAAATCGATTGCCGATACGGCAGGTTTGGCAGCTTTCTATGAGCAGAACAAAGCCAAATACTTGTGGGACACAAGAGTTTCTGCCACATTGTGGTCGGTTGAGGGAGAACACAATCCTCAAAAGCTGGCAAAAATACTCAAAAAAGCAACAAAGAAACACTGGGACAACGAAAAGACAAAAGCTAAAATCGCCAAGGCTTTCAAAATAGACCAAGAAGCAGCCGACAAACGCATTACTTACCGTTGGGGAAAGTTTGAAAACGGAGACAATCAAATCGTAAACAGAACAATTTGGTGCGATACCTCCTCGCTAAAAAGCAATAATGTCGTCATAGACAGCGTTTCCACCAAAAGGAATATAGCCGTTGTCTTTCACCAATTCGTACCAGAAGAGATAAAAACCTTGGACGAGTGTAAGGGAATGGCAACTTCCGATTTCCAATCCTATCTCGAAAAGCAATGGATAAGAGATTTGAGAAACAAATATGAGTATAAAGTTTGTCAGGAGGTATATGACAGCATAAAATAAGCTATTTTTAATATAATGAGACGCATTTGCATAATATCGCTTGCAGTATTGATATGTAGTTTTGGCAGTGTTGCTTACTCCCAAACCGAAAACACAGACAAGTTTCAGACTTTGGACAGAGTGATTGCCGTTGTAGGGCAAAATATGATCAAAGAATCGGACTTGGAGACCTCGTTTTTGCAACAAACATCGGGCAAAGGAATAATCGAAAACGCCTTCGATGTCAAATGCGACTTGTTTGAGAGTTTGCTTATCAACAAACTGATGCTCCACCAAGCCGAAATAGACTCTGTAATCGTTACCGAAGAAGAAGTAAACAGGGAAATGGACAACCGAATCAAATATATGATACGGGCATACGGCTCTGAGGCAATGTTGGAACGTCAGATGAAAAAGTCTGTTGCCGAAATAAGAGAACTATACAAAGACCTGATAAGAGAAAACATAATGATTTCTCAAACAGAACAGAAACTGACTGGTAATATATCGGTAACGCCTCAAGATGTTGCCGACTTTTACAATTCTATTCCCAAAGACAGCCTTCCGATTGTCGAAGAAGAATACATGTTCTCACAAATAGTCAAGCTACCAAAGATTACAGACGAAGAAAAAGAAGCTGTAAAAGAAAGACTCAACGGATACAGAGACCGAATTTTGAAAGGGAGCAAATTTTCCACCCTTGCCACGCTTTATTCCGAAGACCCGGGTTCGTCAAAGAAAGGAGGAGAACTCGGTTTCTTCTCTCGGGGAGACATGGTCAGTGAGTTTGAAAACGCAGCCTTTGCTTTGCAAGACGGAGAAATTTCTCCCGTGATAGAAACTCAGTATGGCTTTCACATCATTCAAATGATTGAGAGAAGAGGAAACCAAATCAACTGTCGCCATATCTTGTTACAACCAAAAGTTTCCGACCAACAGATGATGCAAGCCAAAGTCGAGCTTGACAGCATAAAACAAATGATTGAGCAAGGCAAGATTTCGTTTGAGGATGCGGTGATAGAGTTTTCCGACGACGACTCAAAAATAAACCAAGGCTTGATAATAAATCCGTACAACGCAGGAGCTTCCTTCACAAAAGACGCAATCAACGAAACCATAGGCAACTTGGAAAAGATTGACTTCGCTGCAATGAAAGAAGGTGAGATAACAAACCCCGTACTCTTCAAATCAGAAGCAGCAAATGCCTATCGCCTCATAAAAGTGGTTAAGAAGACACCTTCACACAAGGTAAACCTGACCGATGACTACGGAAAAGTACAAGAATCTGCCCTATCAGACAAGAAATTGGAGATAATAAAACAGTGGGCAGAGAAAAGAATAGCAAAAACCTACATAAAGATAGCCTCTGACTACCAAAATTGCGATTTCAAGTTGAATTGGTTGAAGAAATAAAAAGATAACGCATGGCTTCACAAGTAGAACAACTCGACACTCTGGCTTCAAAATGCCGAGACTTGAAGTCCGAAATTGCCAAAATCATAGTCGGACAAGAAGAAGTGGTAAATCAGCTGTTGATTTCTATCTTTTCGGGCGGACATTGTCTGCTTGTGGGAGTGCCGGGCTTGGCAAAAACACTATTGGTCAATACAATAGCTCAATCGCTGGGTCTAAGTTTCAACCGAATTCAATTCACACCCGACTTGATGCCCTCCGACATAACCGGAAGTGAGATATTAAACAAAGACAGAGCCTTTGAATTTGTCGAAGGACCTGTGTTTGCAAACATAGTTTTGGCAGACGAAATCAACCGAACACCTCCAAAAACTCAGGCTGCATTGTTGGAAGCAATGCAAGAACATAATGTAACTGCAGCAGGCAGGGTTCACGCTTTGCCAAATCCCTTTTTCGTTTTGGCAACTCAAAACCCTATAGAACAAGAAGGTACTTACCCTCTTCCCGAAGCACAGTTAGACAGATTTATGTTCATGTTGTGGTTGGACTACCCTTCTTTCGCAGAAGAAGTGGAGATTTTGAAGAGAACAACAACAGCAAAACAAGAACAAGTACGCCAAATCCTGACTGCGGAAGACATTCTTGCAATACAATCGCTCATAAAAGACATTCCCGTAAGCGACAATGTTTACCAATATGCCGTGCGATTGGTATCAAAGACAAGACTAAACAAATCCGACAACACGACGGCAAAACAATATCTCTCTTGGGGAGCAGGTCCGAGAGCTTCACAATACCTTATCATAGGAGCAAAATGTCATGCCGCCCTCAACGGAAAATACTCTCCCGACATAGAAGACGTAAACGCCGTGGCAGTATCGGTATTGCGACACAGAATAGTATTGAATTACGCAGCACAAGCCGAAGAGCTTACCTCTGAGGCTATAATAAACAAACTAATAAACGAGTAATAGTATGATGAGAAACACTCTTTCTGTCTTTTGCATAATGTTGTTTGCTTTCAGCCTTTCGGCACAAGCTCAGACAACAGGTTCAAACCAAACATCGGGAAAAAATTCCACACAAACACAACAAGCACTCGACATTCCCGAAGACGGATGCGACTTTATGATATTGCCGCAACCACCAAAGAAAAAACGTTCTGCCAACAAAAAAGAACAAGTTCCCGTCGATCCATATCCAAACAGGGTTGAGGCATACATTTGCTTTGAACCTTCCTCGGCATACTACACCGAAGCAGGATTGGACATCTTGGACAGCATCTATGCCCTTACTTTCAACAAAGATAACAACAAGTTCTACAAAATGACCATAGAGGCATACGACGATGCAGAACCTTTGAATGAACAAAACGCTTCTTTGGCAAGAGAAAGAGCGGTAATGATATTCAACTACTTCGCTTCAAGAGAAGAGTCTGAGTTTATCATCAAACGAACTCCGAGTACATACACCCATTCCTGCAACGGTGAAATGCCATACTTCATAAAGTATAAAATGCCGTTCGATTTCAAATGGGTCAATCTTTACAAAAAGAGCGAAGAAGAGAGAACAAGCAACGGAATAAGCCTTGTGGGCAAGGTTCACTTGGTGATAGAGAACGACCCCGAGGGCTGTTTGGGCGAGTATTTCGACTATTACTATCCTGCAAACGACAGTGTGTTGTCGGCAAGCTGCTCAATGGTCAAAATTCCCAAAGGTTCGCTCGAATACATCACCCATACAAAAGACACAATCGAGTACAGCTGCGACATAAGCTACAAAGAATACATGAGATTTGAAGATTTGACATCGAACTATCACCTCATACCACACAAAAAACAATACCTGATAAACGCAGGCTACATAGTGATAGATGCAGAGCACCAACCCGACTACCATTCGTGCCAAAACAAAGAGAACTTCACCAACGTGATAACCGTAAGCGTGCCATTGGAATTGCAACAAAACGAAGCACGATTGAAATTCTACGCCAAAACCTTCGATGCCAAAGGGAAAATCGTCTATAAGTCCATTCCCACAAAGCGAGAAAAAGACAAAGAGACCAAACTCCAAACAATAACGGCAGAAATCAACGCCTTCCAGCTCGATACTATCTACATAGGCAAAAAGATAGAAGAGAAAGAAATGTCAGACTACTTTTACCCTGCAAAAGAAGGCGAACCCGGAGCATTTCAAGCCATGGGAGGCTGGCTGAAACCCTACAAATTGGACAAAAAAGGCTCGTATGTAATCAAGAAAGCAATGCAAATGATACTTCGCAAGCCCGTAGGACAGATAGCAGACGAATAAACAGAAATAAATAGTGGTTAATATCAGTTTTGGTAACGGCATCTTGATTTGACAAGGTGTCGTTTTCTTTTTGTACAATCGCACATTTGCCGATAAATCTCAAAGTTTTGAAGAGTAAAAAACAAGATTATCAGATTTTTTTCTTGTTGATAATCCAATTATCACGGCTTGATAATGGTATTATCTTGGGAAGATAGTACCATTATCTTGGGAAGATAATCGGATTATCAAGCCAAAAAATTTTTGATAATCCGAAAAAAAGCACTCAAAAAAACCTGATTTTGAAGAACAACTTGTCAGAAAAGTTTTGAGAAATCCACAAACCTCATCTCGCACATTCGTAACATTTCCCCGGCAACGCTCTTATGCAGTCTTTCAATTCCAAGTTCATGAGAGTAACGCTGCAACTTGCAAAATCCAATCCGCATTCCAACATTATGTCATCAATATGTTGCTTCCCCTTTTGCCTCAACAAGTCATACACTTTCTTTTCCTGCTGTGTCATTTGCGGAAGAGGCTTTGCGGTTTGGGGCTGTGGCTGTGGCCGATTGGCACTTATTTGAGGCGATTGCTCACATTGCGTCCAATTCATTTGCTTTCCTATTTGCGAAATGTCCGAAAGTGAAATTGCAATGTTGTCCGAAATGAGTTTGTTGCAACCCTCCGAATAAGTATCGCCAATTCGTCCCGGCACTGCAAAGACTTCACGATTGAACTCTGAGGCATACTTTGGCGTAATCATAGAACCCGACCTTATTCCGCCCTCCACAACAATACAAACATCGCTCAAAGCAGCAATAATGCGGTTTCGTCTCGGAAAATTGTAGTTTGAGGCTTCAGTATTTGAGAAAAACTCGCTCACCAATCCTCCTTGCAAAAGCATACTTTGAGCAAGAGCATAATTTTGAGCAGGATATATTCTATCTATTCCGTGTCCCAAAACTCCGAAAGTCGGAATATTCTCATTCAGAGAGCAGACATGAGCTGCCGAATCTATACCGAGAGCAAGTCCGCTGACGATTGTAACATCGTATTGCCTCAATTCTTTCACTATGTTGGCAGTTACCCACCTGCCATAGTCGCTTGCGTGTCTCGAACCGACAATACTGACCACTCTTCTTGTGTCAAGAGAGCCGTTTCCCTTGACAAAAATACAAGTTGGGGGCGAATCGATTTGTTTCAATCGGAAAGGGTAATCGCAATCGTTGATAAAGTAAGAGCGAATGTTGTTCTTGTACATAAATTCCAACTCTTTCTCACAGCGAGAGAACATAGGACGCTTCAAAATATCCTCAATCGTCTTTTCCTTTTTGCCGAAAAGCAGCCTCAAAGCAGCTTCACTCTCTTCAAAAAGAGCCTGTGCCGAAGGATAAACCTCCATTAGTTTCTTTGCTATCGCAGGACCTATTCCCCTTACGCAGCAAAGAGCGAGCGAAAAAATGTCTGCCATTTTGTATTTATTTGTTTTGCATATAACCCTCAAGCCTGAAAACCCATGCACCCTTGCTTTCGACATCGCAAGGTCTCAACTTTGAGGTATCTATCGTCATTCTCTTGGTGTCGGGATTGTAATTCCAATCGAGATATATAGGTTTCTTGCCAAACAAACACACCTTCATATCTTCCGAAGGAGCTTTGTCCAAGCCAAACACAAGACGCTCCGAAAGAGGTTCGAGAGCTATTGCATAAAGATTGTCATTGTTCACAGTGAAACAAACATAGCTTTGCTTCCAACCCATTTCCCCAATCCAGTACCACGAAGACGAGCTGACAGGTTGCCGCTCGATTGAAGCACTCTCCCACAACAACTGCACCGAAGCCTCATGAGTTTTTTCCTGATAGACAAGTTCAAACGTGTATTTGTGATTTTTCTTCAACTTTACTTCGGAAGCAACCTGCTCTTTGTCGGCTGCAAGGCGGAAAACGACCTCCGACTTTTCGTCTTTTATCTGAAAACCTGCATTATCGTCCGCTTTGAGATAAAATTTGACCTTTTCAGTTTTCTCAGGCACTATTTCGGTATGCCAATGTATCGAAAAATTGTCGGCAGGCATGGCTTTGAGAGGAGCATTTCTCACCCAGTCGAAATCAATCTGCTTGTCGGCTCTCGGAAGAAGCACATCATAACTCTCTTCGCTCTTTGTAAAAGTGGTACAACCATAAATTGCCTCACCATTTATTTCCAACCACTGCCCCAAATCCGACAAACGCTCCTGTTGAAGCAAAGGAATACTGCCGTCTGCCGCCGGTCCAACATTGATTGTCAGCCCTCCGCCTGCTGCAACCAAGCGAACGAAATGCCTTATCAGCTCTTCACTCGTCAGATAGCTCTCCAAGTCGGCATTTCTGTTCAATCCGAACGAACGACTAAGTCCTCTGCACTCTGCCCAAGGGCGTTCGGTCTGCTTTATTGCCTCGCTGTATTCGGGTGTAACATAACCATAGTCAAACCCTCCGCCCCAACGGTCGTTCACAATCGCTTCTTCACCAACCTTGTCAAAGTAATAACTTACCAATTCGTCGCTTTTGAAAGTCTTATAGTCAAAATCCCAATCACCGTCCGAGAAAACAAGAGAAGGAGAGAACATATCGACCATTTCCTTAAACTGAGGGTGAAGGTGTTTTTCGACATATTCGTCAATGCTTTTGAGAGTATCGACAGTCCAGCGGTACAAAGGATTTGTCCATTCGGTAAGAGAATAGTACATACACATCTTCATATCACGCTTTCTCACCGCATCGGTAAGCTCTTTGCAAAAGTCCCTTTGAGGAGCTGTCGTTGCAGAAGACCAACCCTTTGCATAACGGCTGTCATACATACAATAGCCGTCGTGATGCTTTGAAGTGAAGACAACATATTTTGCACCCGAGCGTTTGAAAAGCTCTGCCCAAGCGTCTGCATCGAACAATTCAGCCTTGAAAATATGCTTATAGTCTTCGTAGCGGAAGTCTTCGCCAAACACTTCTTTTTGAAAATTGATACGGAGGCTGTCCCCCGAAATCAATCCTTTGTAAAACCACTCCGCATACTGCTCTTTGCCGCTGTAAGACGGAACACTGTAAAGACCATAGTGGACAAAAATTCCCAATTTCGCATCACTGAACCACTGAGGGTAAGGTCTGCTTCTCAAACTGCTCATCAAATCACCCTGAGCCTGCAAACCAACGCCTGCCAAAAGGCATAGCAAAACCAATTTTATTCTTTTCATTCTATTCTATTGTTATTTCATATATCTTACCGACCAAGTCTCTTTTTGGAAAAGGTATCAAACCCTGCTCAAACACCTCGGGAAGCCACCAAGAAGAGTAATGAAATTCCTGAGTTACGATAACATTCATCTGATTGTTCGGTATTGAGGTTTCTTTTTCGGACATATATCCCACAACCTGCATCTTGTCGGGGCTTGGTCCCACTCTCCAAATTATCTCTGTCGGTTTCCACTCGATTTCATAGTAATAATAATCTTGTTCAAAGACCTTTGGCGACAATGCAATGCGAGAAGTCAATGCCCGATAGGTGTCTGTCCAGCGGTGAAGAGAGAATTGCTGCCCCTTGTAGCTGACTTGTCTTATTCCTCCCGAGTTAAAATCTTGCGGAACAGGACAAGCCAAGTCCCAGTTGGTGCAAGCCAAAACGAACTCTTGATTTCCGAAAGGATTATACAGCCCGAGAGTGTCTTTTTCCCAAAGTTTGGAGGTTTTTATCATCTCTATGTCAATCTCGGAGTAGTTGCTTACGGTTTGTCTTTCGGTTTCGTTGTCGTTTTTGCTTTGTTTGACATAGCCTTTTACAGCACAAGGTCTTCTTGCATTCCACTTTGCGTCCGACTGATAAGCCAACCAGAAAGCATTTGTCAAGCCGCACCACACTCCCGAGGCGTTCACAAGCTGCGGAAACTTGATTTTGGCTCTGTATTTGCCGTAAGAAAAACCTATTCTCGCCCTTACGCCCACGTTTTCTTTCTTTGCCGAAGCCAAGTCTTTGCAGGCAGGATTGCTTATACTTATATATGAGCGGTCTTTGGCGATTTTTATTCCTCTTGCAGGCAAAGAAGCGTTTGAGGGGTGAATTGACAAACGTTTTTCTTCGGTATAGAGCGATTTGTTCTTGTTGTAATCAGAGAGAGTGTACTCTCCTTTTTCCACATCGGCAATAAGAGGTATTTGTTCTATCGTCCGGGTGCGGTTTATGTCGTGAAAGTACTGCTCAAACAAGGCATTGTCGTACAAATATGAAGAAACACCCACAAGAGTGTCAAAAGTCTGCAAATCGAAACGTGAAGAAGGATAGTGCAAACGGTCGATATATACTCCATGTCTGCCGTCAAGAACAGCCCTTGCAACCAAAACCCTGTCCGAAATCCTTACATCCACACCCTCAATCTCACAATCTTCAAAATAAACAAAAGGATTGACAAACTCCCCTTTGTCATTGGTTTTTGAAATATCCTTTATATATTCGGGAAGAGCCGCAAGAGCCTCCTTGTCTGCCACAACCAACATGAATTTGTAAGCTCCCGTTCTTGGATTTCGCCTTTCTCGCCGGTTTATCTCCCCTTCCTGTTCGGCATTGAAGCCTTTCAACCACAAAATATCCGAAGTCAGCTGCTCTTCAAGTGATACTTTGTTTGCCCGAGCTTTCTCTTCTATGTTTTTTAACCAATTTTTGTCCCTTCGGATAATCGCTTTACTCTTTTCAATCTCCTCTTCGGTTATCCTACTCGGCTTTTCGCCTCCGAAATAGAGCCTTTCGTTGCGAGGGTTGCCCACAATCTGAAAACTATCTCTTATTTCGGAGCTGCTCACAGGCTTAAAACCTACGTTCGTTTCCTTCCATGAACCATAAAAGTTCTCGTTTGCCTCAGCCCTTTCGTTTTCAAACTTGTAGCTTTCGTTTTGATAGTAAATCTTGTAGAAGAGTTGCCTTCCCTCCTTTTGCTTTACCCTTGCCGAAAAGGTAAAAAACTCATCTTTTGAGGGCAACACAACACCCTCAAACACCGAATTGTCAAGCTGCATATCCGCTCGGAGAGTATCGCCTTGGGTAAAGTTGTCCATTACAGAGAAAGTTTCGATATATTTTCCGCCGGAACAAGCCCCCAAAACAGCAATACTTATCGACAAAACAAGCAATTTGTAAATCAGCTTCATAAAAAACAGCTCTTTTAAGCGGTAAAATTAAGACAATTTTTCCAATCGGCAAGCCTTTTGCTTGTGAGAGTTTGCCAAAACGCCGTTTTAATCATCTCAAAACGGCGTTTCAGCCAAGCAAAACGCCGTTTCAGTGAAATAAAACGGCGTTTTATTTCGGAAAAATTTCACTTTGTTAATCTATTGATTGAAAGGACTTTATCCAAGAAGGCATTAACAAATCCAATCCGAAAACAAAAAAATTTCAAATTTTGTTTTGCCATATTGAAACATTGTACTACTTTTGCAGTGTACTAATACACTAATACAGTAATACACAAATGATATGGTAAAAATTGAAAATTTAACCTTTGGTTACAAGAAAAACAAGCCTGTTTTGGAGAATGTAAATCTAAATTTGAGGAAAGGATACATTCACGGCTTGCTTGGCAAAAACGGAATTGGCAAAACAACTCTTTTGAAGTTGATTGCAGGACTTCTTTTCCCCGACAAGGGCGAAATAAAGGTCGGGGAGTTTATTCCTTCTCAAAGAAAGGTGGCTTTTTTGTACGACACATTCTTCTTGTCTGAGGATTTGTACGAATCGAGGCTCACAATAGAGAAGTTTTGCAAGGTAAACTCGGTGTTTTATCCCAAGTTCTCTGCTTCGGATTTTGAAAACTTTCTCAAAGACTTTGACATTGAAGACACAAAGCAGCGTTTGGACAAGCTCTCTTACGGAACGAGAAAAAAGGTTCTCATTGCCTTTGGTTTGGCATGCCATTGCAAGCTGATGTTGCTTGACGAGCCTACAAACGGTCTTGACATTCCTTCAAAAAGTCAGTTCCGCAAGGTGATGTTAAAGGCAATGACGGACGAAAGTTGCATAATCATTTCGACACATCAGGTAAGGGATTTACACAATCTTATTGATTCGGTCCTCATTCTTGACAACACCAACGTGTTACTCAATGCCAGCAACGAGGAAATTTGTGATAAAATATATTTTGGCACTGCCGACAAAATCAATTCGGAAGAAAAGCTGCTCTTTTCGGAAGACAGCTTGGAGGGTTTGAGAATTGTCAAAGAGAATACCCGAAAGCAAGAGTGCAACATAGATATTGAGTTGTTGTTCAATGCAGTTTTTGCAAACAAAACAAGATTTAGAGAACTCTTTGGTTCAAACAATGAGAAGAAAGGACAAAACAATGGAATTTAGCGGCAAAAGACTTGGCTTTCTTCTCAATAAATTGATTAAAGAAGACAAAAGAGAATTTCTTATAGAGGCTTTGGTGTTTTTAATCACGGGAGTTTTTGCAACACAGCTGGAAATTGGTGA
>SAMEA3663010__coassemble_87_pt1 | contig 50880 bp, 40 predicted proteins | sample SAMEA3663010__metabat2_low_PE_013 | metagenome-assembled genome bin SAMEA3663010 (sample SAMEA3663010) | pig gut metagenome | biome: pig gut; feature: pig-associated habitat; material: faeces | place: France | collected 2012 | reverse complement strand
TTGTTGTTTCCTTGTTTGAGCTTATTTTACCGATGTTCGCAGCAAGGAAACCAAGGCGAACATCATCGCCTTTCAAAGTTATTCTTACAGAGGAAAAAGATATAATTTGTTTTCATTGCCGAAAAAATAAAATTCTCGCAGCAAAGTTACAAATGTTTTTCGATTTTGCAATAGATATTCGGCGTTTTTGTTCGATAAGGTTGCAGATTACCATATTTTCAAGCTGAAAAATGCAATTTTCATAGCAAAACATGCAGCACTCGGGCTGAAAGCCCAAAATAGATTAGCTCGGGGCAGAGCGTAAGCGTCGCCCCGAGTTGATAATACCTTAGAATAGTCGCTCTGAAAGGGCAAAAGCGTTCTGTTTTTCTTCGATTTTTGCAGTGTTTTCTCTCTTTTGCGGTTGGTAATGGTATTACCAAAAAATTTTTCGGTTTGGTAATCCAATTACCACGCCGTGGTAATGGTATTTTTTCGGCGTGGTAATGGTATTACCATAAGGCTGGTAATACCATTACCAACAAGAAAAAATTTTGGTAATCCTATTTCGCTGTGTAACAAGCAAGGAGGTAAAAACCAAAACGCCGATTTGGAAAAATGAAACGCCGATCTGTTCTGACGAAACGCCCTTTCACAAAAATAAATCGGCGTTTCAACAAAATGAAACGCCGTCTTGACAGAGCAAAACGGCGTTGTATTTTGACCGAAAGGGCGTTTTGAAAAACTAAGTCGGCGATTTGTCAGAAGTTTATCAGGTATGGCATTCTTGCCTGTACGCCTTGCATTTGGCAAATCGACTTCAACTCCAAGAAAAAGCTGTATGGTTTGCCCAATTCTTTGGCAAAGGTTTTCATTTCGTTTTCTCCCGAGAGGGTTTCCAAGAGTTGGGTGGCTATGTCTTTGGTTTTGGGATATGCAATCAAGCCGTAGTCGCTTATTCCTGCCTGGCGGGCTGCTGTTTCGATTGCTTGTTTCAGTCCTCCATACTCATCGACAAGACCGAGTGCCTTTGCTTGCGAGCCTGCCCACACTCTTCCGCGTGCAATCGAGTCTATGTAGGCTTTGTCTTTGTTTCTGCCTTCGGAAACTCTTGTTATGAAGTTGTCATAGAAGTTTTCGACATTGCGTTGCATCATCATTTTGAACTCTGGTGAGGGTTTGGTGGTTACGCTCATTGCAACAGAATTGGAATGTGTCTTTACGGTGTCGAAAGTTATGCCGAGATTGTTTTTCAAACTGCGTGCAAAGTTGGGCATCACTCCGAATACTCCTATGGAGCCTGTGATTGTCAGCGGAAGTGCAACAATTTTGGTTGCGTTTGAACTCATTTCGTATCCTGCCGAGGCTGCCACATCGCCCATAGAGACAATTACGGGTTTTATCTTCTTGGTTTTGATTACTTCGTTGGTGATAAGTTCGGAGGCAATGGCATCTCCTCCGGGTGAGTTCACTCTCAAAACCACTGCTTTGACGCTTTTGTTCTTTGCTGCTTGCTGTAGGGCTTTCACAATGGTCTCGCTGCCTATCGAAAGTTCGCTTCCCTTGCCCTGATTGACATCTCCGTAGGCGTAAACGATTGCTATGTTGTCTTTTTTGTGGTTAAAAATGTCGGTTACGCTCTTTCGATATTTGGAGTATTTGACAAAGTTCGCTTTTGTGCCTTCTTTTAGTTTGTTTTGGGCAACTATTTCTTTTGAAATGTCGTCCATGAGGTTGGTTTTGAAAGAAAGTTTATCGACGAGCTTGTTTTTCAGAGCGTCTTGCGGCAGACAGCCCTGCAAATCGGAGACTTGTCTTTCAAACTCTTCTTTTGTGAGCTTGCGGTCTTTGACAATGTTGGCAGAAACTCCTTCCCATATTGCCGACATATAGGTTTTGATTTGTTCTCTGTTTTCTTGGGACATCGAATTGGTGATATATTTCTCGCCTGCACTCTTGTAGGAGTTGTTTTTGGGTCTTATCAATTCCACATCGACATCAAACTTATCCAAAAGGTCCTTGTAGTACATCACCTCCGCTCCAAGACCTGTCAGTGTAATCATTCCTGCCGGATTAAGCACAATTTGGTCTGCAACCGAGGCAAGATAGTATGAGGATTGTGTCATCATGTCGCCGTAAGCATAGATTTTCTTGCCCGAAGTCTTAAAATCTGCCAAGCATTGACGCATTTCTTCAACCGTTGCCCAACCACCGGTTTGCAAAACCGCCAAATCGAGCATTATTGCCTTGATTTTGCTGTCGGTTTTGGCTCTTTGAATGACGTAAATGAACTCCGTAAGCCCTATGTTTCCCACACTTTCGCCTCCGATTGCTCCTGCAATAGAGGAAATGTCGCTTACTTCTCTGTCATATATGGGTTTGTCAAGCCTTATCAGCAAAACAGAGTTGTCTTTTATCTCGGGAACGCTTTCCTTTGTGGTCATCATTGAGCCGAGAATGCCGGACAATACAAGGAAAACGAAGATTGTACAAAACAAGACGCCGAGAAACGACGCCAAAGTGAACTTAAAAAACTGTTTCATCGCTTTTGTGTTTTTACAAGATTAAAAAATAAGGAGGAAACACCTCTAAACAAATGTGGTATTTCCCCCTCTGCTTTGCATAAAATGAGAATTAGAATATGCTGTTTATCAATTCATCGTCTGCAATGTTTGGCATTGTTACTTTGAGTTTTGGTTCTGCCTGCATAGCTCGGCGAATTGCAAACATAGCACCCTCATTTCTAGCCCAAGAACGTCTGCTTATTCCGTTGTTTACGTCCCAGAACAACATATTTCTTAGTCTTCTGTCGGCATCGTCGCTTCCGTCAATCACCATTCCGAAACCTCCGTTGATAACCTCGCCCCAGCCTACGCCGCCTCCGTTGTGTATCGACACCCATGTAGCACCTCTGAAGCTGTCTCCTATACAATTTTGTACTGCCATGTCGGCTGTGAAGGAGCTTCCGTCGTAAATGTTCGAGGTTTCTCTGAAAGGAGAGTCTGTTCCCGAAACATCATGGTGGTCTCTTCCCAATACTATTGGTGCAGATATGCGTCCGTCTTTGATTGCACGGTTAAATTCGGCAGCAATTTTTGTTCTTCCCTCAGCATCTGCATACAAGATTCTTGCCTGAGAGCCTACCACAAGATGATTTTCCTTTGCTCCCTTTATCCAAGTGATATTGTCGTGCATTTGTTGTTGGATTTCTTTTGGCGAATGGCTTGCAATCTCTTCCAAAACCTGCATTGCGATATGGTCTGAGGTGTCCAAATCTTCGGGTTTGCCCGATGTGCAAACCCAACGGAAAGGTCCGAAACCATAATCGAAGCACATAGGTCCCATGATGTCTTGAACGTAAGACGGATAGCGGAATGTACCATCTTCTTTCATAATGTCGGCTCCTGCTCTTGAAGACTCCAACAAGAAAGCATTGCCATAATCGAAGAAGTACATACCTTTTTCGGTTAGTTTATTGATAGCTGCAACCTGTCTTCTGAGAGATTCTTGAACTTTTTGCTTGAATAGTTCCGGTTGTTCTGCCATCATTTTTTGTGATTCTTCGAAAGTCAAACCTGCAGGGTAATATCCGCCTGCCCAAGGGTTGTGAAGCGAAGTCTGGTCTGAACCCAAATCGACGTGAATGTCGTGTTCTACCATATATTCCCACAAATCGACAACGTTTCCTTGATAAGCAAATGAAACCACTTCTTTGTTTGCTCTTGCCTGTTGAACTCTGCTCATGAGGCGGTCAAGATCTGAGTAAACCTCATCAACCCAGCCTTGAGAGTGTCGCTTGTTTGTTGCAGCGGGATTGATTTCTGCCGTAATGGAAACAACTCCTGCTATGTTACCTGCTTTTGGTTGAGCGCCACTCATGCCTCCCAAACCGGCAGTAACAAATAATTTGCCTCCAAGTCCCTCTCCGTGAGAGATTTTTCTGCCTGCGTTCAAAACGGTTATTGTTGTTCCGTGAACAATTCCCTGAGGACCGATATACATATAGCTTCCTGCTGTCATTTGTCCGTATTGGCTTACTCCCAATGCGTTAAATCTTTCCCAATCATCAGGTTTTGAATAATTAGGTATTACCATTCCGTTGGTAACAACAACTCTCGGAGCGTCCTTGTGAGAAGGGAACAATCCCATAGGGTGTCCCGAATACATGGCAAGAGTTTGCTCTTCAGTCATTTCTGACAAATACTTCATGGCAAGACGATATTGAGCCCAGTTTTGAAAAACTGCTCCGTTGCCACCGTAAGTTATCAACTCATGAGGGTGTTGTGCAACCGCAGGGTCAAGATTATTTTGAATCATAAGCATGATTGCCGCTGCTTGTTTGCACTTTGCAGGATATTCTTCTATCGGACGAGCATACATTTTGTAAGAAGGGCGGAAACGATACATATATATACGTCCGTACTTCTCCAATTCTTCTGCAAATTCCTTTGCCAAAACAGGGTGAAACTTCTTATCGAAATATCTCAATGCGTTTTTGAGTGCCAATTTCTTTTGTTCCTTGGTAAGAATGTCCTTACGCTTTGGAGCATGGCTCACACTCAAATCATATTCTTGCAATTCGGGCAAGTAATCGGGAATACCTTCAACAACTGCTTCTCTAAATTCCATAATATATTCTGTTTTTGTGATTATAACTCTGCTATTGAAAGTGCAAAATTAAGCAAAAAACCGAAAATAAGGGCAAATTGTTTCGGACTGTCTTAGTTTGAGAACACTCGATTGAGCATTGCGGCAATTTTGTTCCTCAAGTCGGTGAGGCGTTTGTTCTCACTCAAAAGCTCAAACGCTTTGTCGGGGTCTGTTGTCTTTGATATTTTTTCGTTAATCTTCTTTATATAGCTGTTAATCTTACTCAGCTTGAAACTAAGCAGGCTTTGAAAGATAAGTTTATCCCTTATGTCTTGGTCTTCGGGCTTGGGAACAGACACATTCTTCTCTGTCCAAAGCGGACTTATCGTTTTGCCATCGACAAGTATGCCGGCAGCCAACTGTCTTATCCCATCGTCTTTGTCATATATAAATTCTTTTGCCGAGGGTATCGTTTGATTCTCGTAAATGCTCTTTTTGTACTTGGCAAAGACCTTGGCAAACAATTCATCGTTGAAATCTACATCATCGTTTGCAATGTCGCATACAACAAACATTGCAACGGGAATTGATTTTTTCTCCAAAACGCCGCTTTCGTCGTACACATCTTGATTTGTCTCTTCTTCTCCGTATTTCAAAAGTATGCTTATTATCCCTTTTTCCTGCTCATAGTCGGGATTTTCGACCAATTTGTCCTTTTGTTGCGAAAAAGCAAGGCTGCTATGTTCTGTTATCGGAACATCTGTTTGCGAAAAGCTCTCCTCTGTTGCTTGTTGTTTGGCTTTGTTTACGGCATTTTTGCGAAGTTGGTCTTTGAGTGCCTTTGCCAAAGTGGCTTCATCGACTTGCAAAACCGAACTGCATTGCTGAATATATGTGCTTCGCTCAAGCATATCCGGCACAAGCGAAATCGTATGCACTATATCCTTAATCAGTTCTGCCCTTCTGACAGGGTCTCCTTCGGCTTGTTGCAACAAAAGATTGGTTTTGTAGAGAATGAAGTTTTGAGAATTGTTCTCCAAAAACGCCTTAAACTCGTCTCGGGTGTGTTTTCTTGCAAACGAATCGGGGTCATCGCCATCGGGAAAAAGAACCGTTCGCACGTTAAGCCCCTGTTCCAAAAACAAATTGACAGCTTTGAAAGTCGCTTTGATACCTGCATTGTCGCCATCGTACAAAACAGTTACGTTTCTCGTATATCGTTTTATCAAAGCAATCTGAGGTTCTGTCAAGGCAGTTCCCGACGTTGCCACAACATTACAAACTCCGCACTGATTCATCATTATGGCGTCCATGTTGCCCTCTACCAAATAGCATAAGTCTTCTTTTGCTATGCTTTCCTTTGCAAGGTGAAGTCCGAAGAGGACTCTGCTCTTTGAATAGATGAGGCTTTCGGGCGAATTGACATACTTTGCCTTGCTCTTGTCCGAAGAAAGTATTCTTGCAGAAAATCCCAACACTCTTCCTCCGACATTGTAAATCGGAAAGGTAACACGAGCCTTAAATCTGTCATAATATGACTTTTTCTCTTCGTTTCTGACAACTACGCCCGCATTTGCAAGCTCTTCCATGGTAAATCCTTCTCGAAGAGCGGCATCACAAAAATCTGTCCAACTATTTTTGCAATATCCCAAACCCCAACGCTTGATTGTCTCTTTGGTTATGCACCTTTCTTCAAAGTAAGAAAGCCCCACACTCACACCTTCGGGATCGTTAAACAAAATATCTTGAAAGTATCTTTGGGCAAACTCGTTGGCATGAAACAAACGATCTCTTTCGGTACGCTCCTGCTTTTCTTCTTCCGACAACTCGGTTTCCTCAATCTTGATGTGATAAAAGTCTGCCAGCCATTTGAGAGATTCGTAATAGGTGTAGTGTTGATGCTTCATCAAAAAACTAATCGCACTTCCTCCTTCGCCACAACCAAAGCACTTAAATATTCCCTTGACCGGATTGACATTGAAAGAAGGTGTCTTTTCGTCATGAAAAGGGCACAAGCCAATGTAATTCACTCCCCTTTTCTTCAAAGGAACAAACGCCCCTATGACATCTTCTATCTTTATGGCGTCCATTATCTTGGTGACATCTTCTCGTTTAATCATCTTTCGGCTTTTGTTTGGGCAAAGGTAGTCAAAAAAGACGGAAAAGCGACCATTTTTACGGCGTAATTTCCTACTTTGTCGTACCTTTGCAAGCCTCAGGGTTGTTTTTGTAACTTGAAAACAGCCGATTGAGACAAAACCAAACCCATATACAAACCGAGAATATCAAACAAATTGAGAATATGAAAGACTTTATAGAAGAGTTGCAGTGGCGAAGAATGATTTATGATGTGATGCCCGGAACCGACGAACAACTGAAAAGCGGAATGACAACAGCCTATTTGGGAATAGACCCCACGGCAGACAGCCTCCACATAGGACATTTGGTAGGTGTTATGATGCTTACACACCTTCAAAGGTGCGGTCATCGTCCGATTGTGGTAATCGGAGGAGCCACAGGCATGATTGGAGACCCCTCATTCAAAAGTCAGGAGAGAAAACTCTTGAGCATAGAACAAATAAGACACAATCAGGAATGTATCAAGGCTCAACTGTCAAAGTTTTTGGACTTTTCTTCCGACAAGAGCAACTCTGCATTGATGCTCAACAACTACGATTGGAATCACTCGTGGAGTTTTCTCGATTTTATCAGAGATGTGGGCAAACACATCACAGTTAATTATATGATGAGCAAAGACTGCGTCAAGAAAAGAATAGAAAGCGGACTGTCTTTCACCGAGTTCTCTTACCAACTCTTGCAGGCATACGACTTTAAGTACCTTTTTGACAACTATGACTGCCGTTTGCAAATGGGAGGCAGCGACCAATGGGGAAATATCACCTGCGGAACAGAGCTTATACGCAAAACAACCGGCAAAGAAGCCTTTGCACTCACTTGTCCTCTGATAACCAAAGCCGACGGCAAGAAGTTCGGAAAGACAGAAAAAGGAAACGTATGGTTAGACGCCGAAAAAACATCGCCATACGCCTTCTATCAATTCTGGCTCAACACTTCGGACGAAGATGCCAAGAAGTTTATCCGCATATTCACCCTTATGAACAAAGAAGAGATTGAAGCCATAGAAGCCGAACACGACAAAGCTCCCGAAACAAGGTTGTTGCAAAAGACACTCGCAAAAGACATAACAATCAGAGTTCACTCCCAAGAGAGTTTTGAAGCCGCCATTGCAGCCTCAGAAATGCTTTTCGGCAAGGGAACTCGCGAAAGTCTCTCACGTTTGGACACAAACACTTTCCTATCCGTCTTTGAAGGAGTACCGATGTTCGAGTTGAGCAAAAGCGAGATAGAAAACGGCATCGACATCATCGAACTGCTTGCCGTAAAGACTCAAATCCTTGCCTCAAAAGGCGAAGCAAGACGCAGTTTGAAAGAAAACTCCATATCAATCAACAAAGAAAAAGTCAAAGAAGGCTTTGTGGTCGGAAGCGACAGCCTTTTGAACGAACAATACATCTTGGTTCAAAAAGGAAAGAAGAATTACTTTGTGATACACGTTCAGTAAAACAAACACGCAAACCCTTTTCGCAAGAGGATAATTATTTTGGCAATAAAGCAAAGCGGCGTTTTGATTTGATGAAAACGCCGCTTTTAATATTCTATTATTCAATTCATTTGTCGAATATTCGACTTGGCTTTATTGAACAACGAACTTTTTGTTCAGCTTGCCTTTTTCGGTGGTTATTGTGATGAAATACGTTCCCGAGGAGTAGTTTGCAAGAGACAGTTGCAAGGTTTTGGCGTTTACTTTTCGCTCTTCGACCAAGCGGTTTAGCACATCGAAAACTGCAATGCTCTCAATATCATAATCACAAGCGACATTCAATACTTCATTTGCAGGATTTGGATAAAGCCTTACCGCCTTTTCCAAAAGCTCAACCGACAAAACGCTATTAGAAGTCGAATTCTCCAAAACTTTTATCGGGCAAATGCCAATCGGGGAAAGAACTATTGTATCACAATTATTATCTCTTGGATATGAACATACAAAAGCATACAAATCTGTTACTCCTTCAGGTAGTTGAGCGGAAACTATATCGTTATAGTCCTTCCATTCTCTTTCTCCTTCTGCCATAAAATAAGGTCTGTATTTTGGAGCATAGCCGGCAGGAGTACAAGCCGGAATGCCACTTAACAGACTATATTCTCTGACATTAAACATTCCTATGTCGGTACGATTTGTTGTTCCACAAGACTGATACTCAAAGACAACGTAATATGGAGCATTTAGTTCTATCGTATCATCAAACATAATTTCTGTATAAATACGAGCAGCAGAGTCTTGGTGATAATAAATATTGTAATTGCCGTCTTCCCTGCCTCCTACAATGAAAGTCTTGGAATGAATTGTAGAATTTAATGTAGAATCCATTATGGCAACGGTAAGTGTGTCGCCTTGCTCTCCGACAGATGCCGGCATAGAACGAGATATAAATGAAACTCCGCACAATTTGACACTATCTGTAACATCGTATCTTTGTGCTATTTTCCACAATCTTGTCGAACGATTCATAGGACCGACACTATTGCTGACAACATTATCAAATGTCATTTCGGGGTCGTATTCTGAATTTATCAACTGAGGATAAATGTATTGATTTGAATGTTCTGATGTTATCCATACTACATCCAACTGTGCCTTTGCTGTAAAGCCTGCAAAAATTATGCTCAAAGCGAGCATCGCTCTAAAAAATGTTTGTATTCTCATCTCTTTTTGTCTTTTTATTCTTTGAAAAAATCCCTTTATTGTTTCCTTGTTTGAGTTTATTTTACCGATGTTCGCAGCAAGGAAACCAAGGCGAACATCATCGCCTTTCAAAGTTATTCTTACAGAGGAAAAAGATATAATTTGTTTTCATGGTCAAAGAAATAAAATTCTCGCAGCAAAGTTACAAATGTTTTTCGATTTTGCAATACAAATTCGGCGTTTTTGTTCGGTTAAGCGGGAAAATTTGTCGGATAAAACGCCAAGTAGAGGTTTTCAAAGTTTGTTTGGAGTTACGCTTTTTCGGATTTTTTCGCTGTTTTTACCCTTGTTTGTTGCTGTTTTTTCACCTCGAAAAATCGACTTTTTGATATGCTCGAAAAATTCGGCGTTTTGCTCGGACAAAACGGCGTTCTATTTTACCAAAAGGGCGTTTCACGAAAATAATACGGCGTTTCGCCGTGAGTAAAATGTCGATTTGTCGGAACAGAGTGTCAATTTGTGGTGTTTTTGTTGGTTCTTCAAGGGTAGAAAGCAGGTTTTAGGGTCTTTTTTGTGAGCTTTCGGCGAGTTTTTACAGATTTTTAAGCCATTGATTTACTGAAAAGTGCAACATTATTTGAATTTTTGTTGCAAAAATATTTGGCAGCTTGAAGAAAAAGGTGTACTTTTGCAATCCCAATTCACGATAAAGGCGTTGCCGATTGAGGAATTGGAGAGATGGGTGAGTGGCTGAAACCAACAGTTTGCTAAACTGTCGTACTCGATTAAGGGTACCGGGGGTTCGAATCCCCCTCTCTCCGCACAGAAATTGAACTCTGTGTTTTTGGGAAAAGGAAAACGGGGTATAGCGTAGTCCGGTTATCGCGCCACATTTGGGATGTGGAGGTCGCAGGTTCGAATCCTGCTACCCCGACTGAGAAAAGAACCGCTGTCGGTTCTTTTTTTGAAAGGGGTCTAGTAGCTCAGCTGGATAGAGCAACTGCCTTCTAAGCAGTAGGTCCCAGGTTCGAATCCTGGCTAGATCACAAAAAAGGGGGGACAATCGCAATGTTGTTCCCCTTTTTTGTTTGTAAACGAATGATTTTCCTACAACTTTATTTCTTCTCCGTCGCTATTCAAGAAATTATATTCCAATATGCCCATGTTTGGGGACGATGTAACTTTGAGTTTGACACCGTATTGTTTGTTCCACTTCTTTTTTTGTGAATTGAAAAGTCCTTTGGTGATATGCGAACAAACAAACGGGTGTGCCATAAGTTCGAGTCGTTTCTCGTTTTGCTCACAAGACAAATATCTTATATCGTTTTCAATCTCGTTGATTACCGCCATAGATGATTGTATCTTGCCGGTTCCCTTGCAAACGGGACACAATTCTGACAAATCGACGTTAATTGCCGGACGTACTCTTTGTCTTGTTATCTGCATAAGGCAAAACTTACTCAACGGAAGGATTGTATGTTTTGCTTTATCTTTGCTCATTTCTTCTTCCATCTTGTTGAGAAGCAGCTTTCTGTTGGCTGCCACGTTCAAGTCGATGAAGTCTATCACTATTATCCCTCCCAAGTCTCTCAATCTCATTTGTCGTGCTATCTCGACTGCGGCTTCACAATTTACAATCAATGCATTTTCTTCCTGATCTTGGGAAGACTTTGACCGATGTCCGCTATTGACATCTATGACGTGCATTGCTTCGGTCTGTTCTATTATAAGGTATATGCCGCTTCGTATTGTAACGACCTTCCCAAAGGAATTTCTTATTTGAGAAGCAACTCCGAACTGTTCAAAAATTGGAGTTTGCATCTTGTAGAGGTGCAAAATGTCTTCTTTTTCGGGACAAATCGAACTTATGTAGCCTTTGAGTTCTTCATAAAGGTCTGCATCGTTCACATATACATTGTTGAATTCTTCGGTAAGCATATCCCTCAAAATGACTGAGGATTTGTCTAACTCGGAAACCAACTTTGTCGGAGGCAGTGCCTTTGGTAGCTTTTTCTTTATGCTTTCCCATTTTGACAAAAGGTCTTTGAGGTCTGCATCTAATTCGGCAACGGATTTTCCTTCTGCAATCGTTCTTATGATTATGCCGAAGTTGTCGGGCTTTATACTCTTTATGAGTTTGCGAAGTCTGTTTCGCTCTTCTGCCGACTTGATTTTTTGAGAGACTGATACCTTTTCGGAAAACGGAACCAAAACCAAATATCTTCCGGCAAAAGATATTTCGGTGCAAAGTCTCGGTCCTTTGGTTGATATTGCTTCTTTGCTTACTTGGACCAAGATAACTTGTCCTTGTTTGAGTGTTTCTACAATCTTGCCGCTTTTTTCCAATTTTGGTTCTTTGAGTTTGGCAAAGTCCATGCTGTCGCCGCCTCCCGACATACAGATTTTGGTAAACTTCTCCAAGGCTTTGTAGTACAATCCCAAGTCAAGGTAGTGTAGGAAACCATCTTTTTTGGAACCCACATCAATAAAGGCTGCATTCAATCCGGGCAAAAGTTTTTTCACCTGCCCCAAATAGATGTCGCCAACCAAATGTGTCGATTCCGAATTACCTTGATGCAACTCCACAAGGCGTTTATCTTCAAGCAAAGCTATCTCTACGCCTGTCTTTCCTGCATCGATAATTAAATCTTTGTTCACTTGATTTTAGGTATTTTTGATGGTTAAACAAAAAATATTGCGAAACACCCGCAAAAAACTTTGCCTGAATGTTTCGCAATAGTACTTTCAGACATCCAAGTCTGTCGGAAGAATTATTTCTTCTTATGTCTGTTCTTTCTCAAACGTTTTTTACGTTTGTGAGTGGCCATCTTATGACCTTTTCTCTTTTTTCCGCTTGGCATAATTTTGATTTTTTATTGTTATTTTACTTGTTTCACGTTCTTTTTTACCGACTCCATGAACACTTTTGCAGGTTTGAAAGAAGGTATGTAGTGAGCAGGTATTATGATGGTGGTGTTCTTAGATATGTTTCTACCTGTTTTTTCTGCTCTTTTCTTAACTATGAAACTTCCGAAACCTCTCAAATAGACGTTCTCTGCTTCTTTTTTTGTCAAGGCATCTTTCAAAACACTCATAAAAGTCTCAACAGTTTCTTGAACTGTCATCTTTTCTATGCCTGTTCTTTGTGCAATTTCTGCAACGATTTCTGCTTTTGTCATCTCTTTCTAACGTTATTTACGCATTTTAATTAACTCAACATTTGCTTATCTGCCTTTTGCGAGAAAGCAATGGGCTTTTTGCTCTGCAAATCTGCCAATTTCCTCGCAATAGGGGTTGCAAAGGTACAAAAAAAAACCGAGTGGCAAACAAAAAATGTTTATTTTCAGTGCATTTTGTCTCAAAATCTTGTTTTTCGCAGCCGAAAGAGGCCTTGTTTTCTTCATTCTTTTGCTCTGTTGCTCCCAAATCTTTGAAAATTTTCAATACCTTTGCAACGAAAATATTTTACTTATGTCTGAAAGAACTGAATTGGAAGAATTGGGTGAGTTTGGCTTGATTGAAAGGCTTAATCCTCACAGAGATATTATCAACAAAAGTACTTTGCTTTCGGTAGGAGACGATGCTGCTTGTATGTGTTATGGCGATAAAATGGTGGTTGTTTCGACCGATGCTTTGGTTGAGGGAGTGCATTTCGACATGGTTTACACTCCTTTGAAGCATTTGGGATATAAGGCTTGCGTGGTTAATTTTTCTGATATTTATGCAATGAACGCCCACCCGAAGCAAATTGTGGTTTCTTTGGCTGTGAGCAATCGTTATTCTGTCGAGGCATTGGAAGAACTTTACGAGGGTATTCACCTTGCGTGCGAAAAGTATGGTGTAGATTTGGTCGGAGGTGATACCACAAGCAGTTGTTCGGGTATGTTTTTGTCTCTCACCGTGATTGGAGAGGTCGAAAAGGACAGGGTTGCTTACAGAAAGGGAGCTTCGGTTCACGATTTGGTGTGTGTATCGGGCGATTTGGGAGGAGCGTACGCAGGTTTGTTGGTGTTGCAGAGAGAAAAAGCTGCGTGGATTGCCAATCCCGATATGCAACCCGAACTCAAAAATTATGAATATGTGGTTGGAAGACAGTTAAAGCCCGAGGCAGGCAGAAGAATTGTGAATTTCTTTGAGAAGAATGGCGTAGTGCCAACTTCGATGATTGATATATCTGACGGATTGGCTTCGGAAATGTTGCATATCTGCAAACAATCGGACGTGGGTTGTGAGTTGTATTTGGAAAAGTTGCCTATCGACTATCGAACTTCAAAGGTGTATGAGGAGTTTAAGATATTGGCAGACACGGGTGCTTTGAACGGTGGTGAGGATTATGAGTTGCTGTTTACCATTTCGCAAAAGGATTATGACAAAATCAAAGATGAAGCCGACATTCACATAATAGGACACATCACAGACAAGTCTTCGGGTTGTAACTTGGTAACTCCTCAAAACACTACCATTGCTTTGAAGGCTCAGGGTTGGAATCATTATAGGAAAGATTAAATACAGAGTGTTATGATAAAGAATTTGTTGTTGGACATGGGTGGTGTCATTCTCAATGTAAGCTATCAAAAGGTGATTGATACTTTCAAATCGTATGGAATTGAGAATTTCGACAAGGTATATTGTCAGGCAAAGCAGGTCGAAATCATAGATTTGTTTGAGGAAGGCAGGTGCAGTGCCGAAGTGTTCAGAGATGGTGTCAGGAAACTTCTTGACAAAGATTTGACAGATGAACAAATCGACAAGGCATGGTTCTCGATGATTTTGGAAATTCCCAAGGATGTCATTCAGCTGTTGGGCTTGTTGAAGTTGAAATATCGCTTGTTTTTGTTTTCAAACACCAATGTGTTGCACATAGAGTACTTAAAGAAAGAGTTTGAAAGGCAGTTGGGATTTGATTTGTTCGGCTGTGTGTTTGACAAGGCTTTCTTTTCAAACGAAATTCACCACCGCAAACCTCACCCCGAGAGCTTTTCGTTCGTTTTGAACCAAGCGGGGATAAAACCTGAGGAGACTTTGTTCATTGACGACAGCAAACAACACTTGGAAGGAGCAGAAAAGGTGGGCTTAAACACCTATTGGCTCACAGGCGGAGAGACTTTGATTGATTTGTATGACAAAAAAATCATTTAGCAGATGACATTCGCCCAGTTCAAACAGACAAAATTGTTCAAGGTTTTGAAGAACAAGTATCTCATAACCTTGGTTGTGTTTGTGTGTCTTATTCTTTTTAGTCCCAAAAACAATATCATTTATTACTTCAAGCTGCAAAAACAGTTGGACGAATTGGAACAGCAAAAAGAGTTTTTGCAAAACGAAATTAAGTCGGACAGCATAAGGTTTTCGGAACTCGAAAAAGACATAGATGCAGCGGAGAAGTTCGGCAGAGAAAAGTATATGATGAAACGAGAAAACGAAGATATTTTTGTCATTAAGCACAAAGAGGACACCGACAAGTAGTTTTCGGTGTCCTCTTTTTTGCGATTTCCTATTCTTAAATCTCTATTGCTAAACCGATTTTGAGGATTATCAAAATTTTTTTTGCTTGATAATCGGATTATCTTCCCATGATAACGGTATTATCACGGCGTGATAATACCGTTATCAAGTCGAAAATTTTTTGATAATCCTGTTTTCTCGCTTTCAAAACTTTGATTTTTTTGTCCGAAGCTGTGTTTTGAAATGTGCTAAACAACTTCCGCAACAGTATAGGTTGAACCTCCGACAAACACAAGGTCGTTTTCTTCGGCTTCGGCTTGTGCTTGTTGCAATGCCTCGGAAACCGAGGTGCATTTCTTGAAATTCAATCCTGCCTTTTCGGCCTTTTCGGCAAGCGTATCGACCGACAATCCTCTTGGAATGTCTGCCTTACAAAGATAATATATTGCTTTCTTGTCCAACATTCCCAACACCTTATCTACATCTTTGTCGCTCACCATTCCGAGAACAAATCTCAATGTCTTGTATTTTTGCTTTGAGAGCTGGTTTATCACAAATCGCAAACCATCTTCGTTATGTCCTGTGTCGCAAATCGTCAGAGGCTTGTCCGAGAGCCTTTGCCACCTGCCGCACAAAGGAAAATTCTCGCTCAAATTCTCAATGCCCTTTCGTATTGTGGCATCATCTATTTTGAAATCATGGTATTTGTTCAAACAGTCTATTGTTCCTATCACTCCAAGAATGTTTTTGGTCTGGTAATCGCCCGCAAGAGGAGAAACAAGCGAGGCAAACCTCACTCCCTTTTGCACAATATCCATCTGCAGACCCTCTGCCACATCTACCGCATTCTCCACTTTCATATATTGGTCTGCAAAAACAATGGGTGAATTGTTCTCTTTGGCAACACTTTCAAACACTTTGGCGGTATGTTCGTTGGTTTGGGAAATGACAACCGGTCTTTGAGGTTTGATTATTCCTGCTTTTTCTTTTGCAATCTGTTCCAATGTGTTACCCAAAAACTGTGTATGGTCAAACGATATGTTGGTTATCAGGCTCACCAAAGGGTCAATGACGTTGGTAGAGTCCAATCTTCCTCCCATTCCGACCTCAATCACCGCTATATCTACTTTGTTTTCTGCAAAATATACGAAAGCCATTGCCACCGCAAGCTCAAAAAACGATGGCGAAATTCTCTCTATGAGTTCTTTGTGCTTGTTCACAAAAGAGATAACGAACTCTTCGCTGCACATTTGGTTGTCTATCTTTATCCTTTCTCTGAAATCTTTGAGGTGAGGCGAGGTATGCAAGCCGACTTTCAATCCTTTCTCTCTGAGAATTGAAGCAATCAGATGAGAAGAAGAGCCTTTGCCGTTTGTGCCTGCAACATGTATGCTGCGAAACTTCTTCTCGGGATTTCCCAATGCACGCATCAATTCGACCGTATTGTGAATATCTGCTTTGTAAGCCGCCGCCCCCACTCTTTGAAACATGGGAAGAAATCCGAAAAGGTAGTCAATCGTGTCTTTGTAAGTCTTCATGATAATTTCAAATTATTTTGTGTGCAAAGGTACAATTTAATTGATAATTGTTCGTTAAACTTTTGATTGTTGTAAATGTTTGTTTTTCACAATCGGGACGAAAAAAATTGAAAAAGTTTAATCATTAAATATCATAGTACTATGTTAAACAAGAAATTGGAAGAGGCTTTGAATGCCCAAATCAATGCAGAGTTTTGGTCTGCTTATCTTTATCTTTCGATGTCTTCTGATATGTCCGACAAAGGAATGGCAGGAGTGGCAAATTGGTTTGCAATTCAATTCAAAGAAGAGCAAGATCATGCAATGAAGTTCTTTAACTATGTGATTTCAAGAGGCGGCAAGGTTACTTTGAAACCAATCGAAAAAGTAGATACAGAGTGGAAAAGTCCGTTGGCTGCTTTTGAGCAAACTTTGCAGCACGAAGAAAAGGTTACTTCTTTGATAAACGACCTTTATGCTTTGGCAGAACAAGAGAAAGACTACGCAACTCAATCAATGTTGAAGTGGTTTATCGACGAACAAGTTGAAGAGGAAGAAAATGCAAAAGCCATCATCGACACTCTTAAATTGATTGGCGACAATGGTTATGGTTTGTATCAACTTGACAAAGAGCTTGCCACAAGAGTTTATACTCCGATTGCAACATCTGAAGAATAATAGTGTAAAGTTCATTTAATTTGTATGGTTTCGGTTCTTCTTGACTAATGGGAGCCGAAACCTTTTTTTGTGTATTTATGATTTCGATTAAAGACGAGCTTTTGGCAATGAGCGACAGAGAATACAGAGACTTCTCTTCAAAACTCATGCCGTCGGTCGAAAAAGACAGGGTGATAGGTATTCGTATTCCCATGTTGAGACGGTATGCAAAGCAAATAAACAATTCTTGTGAGGCCTTGCAGTTTTTGGACACTCTTCCGCACACATATTTTGAAGAAGATAATCTTCACGCTTTCCTTATCGAACAAATAAAAGACTACAACGAGTGTATAAAGAGGCTGAATGCTTTTCTGCCTTTTGTGAACAACTGGGCAACTTGCGACAGTCTCAATCCGAAATGTTTCAAACGCAATCTGCCTTTGCTGATTGAGGACACAAAACGCTGGATAACTTCAAGGCATACATACGTTTGTCGTTTCGGAATAGGAATGTTGATGCGTTACTTTTTGGAAGAAGAGACTTTCAAGAGCGAATATCTCGACCTTGTGGCGTCGGTAAAAAGTGAGGAATACTATATAATGATGATGCAGGCGTGGTATTTTGCCACAGCTTTGGCAAAACAATACGACAGCACACTCTCTATTTTACAAGACAAAAGACTAAACGATTGGACGCACAACAAGACAATCCAAAAAGCAAAAGAAAGTTGGCGTATCAGCCCTTTGCAAAAACGAGAGTTGGCAAGGCTGAAAGTTTAGCAAAAACAGAGCTTTCTTACAGCAATAATCCCCTACTTTACAACAACACAACCTTTTTGGAAAGCGAGATAGTTTCGTTTTCTACCCTGATTATTGCCACGCCCTTGTACGATGTGTTCAGTTCAATTGTTGTTCCGTTGCTTATGTGATAGCTTTGTCTTTCAATCAATCTACCATCAGAGCTTATCAACTCCACATTTGTATTGCCCTCAATGTTCTTTGTTGTTATCAAAACTGCGTTTCGCTCCGCTTGGCATTCAAACTGCGGCTTTGCTTTTTGCTCTGACGCAGCAAGAGAGGCATTCGTTTCTGAAAAGCACCATCTGCCAAGATTGTCATACACCGTTCTGTCGGCAATATCTTGAAGATATGTTGCCACCGAAGGAGACACAGACGAAGGATAATATGCCTCGTGCAATCTTTCGGCGAATATGATTTCATAGAAGCAGCAAGCTGCAAGATATGTTCCGTTGATATTGGGGTGTGAGTTGTCGGAAGAGTGAAGAACAACGGTCGAATCTCGTCTGAAAGACTCCAACCATGCAGCTCCCACAGGCGAAACATCTGAGCCAAAGTCCTCTGCCATTAGCACATAGTTGTCTCTCAAACGCTCCGACATCGATTCAAAAGTACAGAAAGGCTCATAGAACTGACAATTTAACTCATCGCCATATCTGTATCCCCACGTCATATAAAAAACAACCTTTACATCGGGATTGTAAGCCTTGGCAAGAGAGTCCAATGTCTTTGCATAAGGATAGACCTGCCAAGAGAATTGATTGTCGGGGAATGCAACTTCCTGACTTTGCCCCTGCAACACGATATAGTCCCAACCGCCTTGAGTTATTGCCTCAATCGTTGAGGGATTATTGCAATGAGAAGAGAATGTTGCCCCTCCAAATGCCTGCATTTGGCATTCTACTCTTTTGTCTTGCGATTGTGCAACTCTCATAAACTCTTCGGGAAGGTTGTTTACCTGAGTATAGCTGTTGCCGACAAACAAAACTCGCTTATTATCTTGCGAAAAGGAAAACGAAAAAGAAAATACACACAAAGCAAAGGCTGCTGCTTTAAGCAAAAACGCCGATTTTTCAACTTGAATTTTCATGATGATATAATTTTGTTCCAATACTATTCTTTACAATTCTCCGGCAAAGATACAAAATAACGGCATCAATGCACAGGTTTTCTGACTTTTGACCGCAAAAAAGAGCTTGCAGAAAACTATTCCGAATAAAAACCACCGACAAAAGTTCTTTTGTCTCTTTCCGAAAGTCCTTTCGTTTTAAGCGATTAGGATTACCAAAATTTTTGCCTTTGGTAATCGGATTACCAAGGCGTGGTAATGCTATTATCATGGGAAGATAATGGTATTATCACGGCGTGGTAATATCATTATCACAGAGAAGGAATGTATTAAGGTCGGGGTTTCTCTTTTTTCAAACGCTGTTTTCAATCTTTGAAATTTTGCCTCCGGCAGACAAAATGAGGAACGATTTCTTGCAAAAAATCGTTTTTTTGTTTGCACAGCGAAAATTATTTGCTAAATTTGCGTTTTCAAATCTTGAAGATATGAAGAAGATATTTTGCTTTTTTGCTTTTTGTTTCTGTCTCGGCAGCTTTGGTGCTTTTGCCGAGCAAGAGGAGAAGTTTGATGCAGGAGAACTGATAATGGAACACATAAGCGATGCTTATGATTGGCATATTCTCACATGGAAAGAAACCAATGTATCTATACCTCTGCCTGTGATTTTGATAAACGAAGGGAAGTTGGACATCTTTATGTCAAGTCGGTTCAACCACGGACACGATTGTTACAAGGGATATAAGATTGCAAACAAGCAAGACGGAGAAAATGTTTCGGGAAAGATAGTCTGTGTTGATGAAAACGGAGTATATAACGGCAAGAAGCCCTACGACTTTTCCATAACAAAGAATGTGTTTGCAATTTTCATTGTCGCGGGATTTATTATCTTCTTGGTACTCAAAGGAGCTTCGGTTGCAAAAAAGCGAGAAGGCAAAGAACCCAAGGGAGTTCAAACCTTGGTGGAATTTTTCGTCATGTACATAAGAGACGACATCGCAATTCCTTCCATAGGCAAAGAAAAATACTCAAAATATCTGCCTTATCTTTTGACAGCTTTTCTTTTCATTTTCTTTTCTAATCTTATGGGTTTGCTACCTTGCTTTCCGGGAGGAGCAAATGTAACGGGTAACATTGCCGTAACGCTTTGTTTGGCTTTGTTTACCTTTGTGATAACCAACGTAAGCGGCAACAAACAATACTGGAAGCACATGGTAAATATGCCGGGAGTGCCTTGGTGGTTGAAGTTCCCTATTCCTATCATGCCGATTGTGGAGATTTTGGGAATGTTCACCAAACCATTTTCGCTCACCGTGCGATTGTTTGCCAACATCACAGCAGGACACGTCATCATTTTGAGTTTCTTGTGCATTATTTTCATCTTCGGAGAACAAAATATCGTTCTCGGATACGGAACTTCCATAATACCGTTGTTCTTTTCCATTTTCATGACCTTGCTCGAAATTTTGGTTGCCTTCATTCAGGCTTACGTCTTTACACTCTTGTCTGCAATATACATAGGAATGGCAACAGAGGAAGAACATGCTTAATGATGATTTGATAAAAAAGTTAGACGGATTTATCCGCAAGTTCTACAAAAACATAATGCTAAAAGGATTATTCTATTCGGTAATCCTTTTAGTTGTTTTCTACCTTCTGCTCACTCTTTTTGAATTTTTGAACTATAATTCGACCGTTGTAAGGACTATCTTGTTCTATGCTTACATTGTGTTTGCAAGTGTGGTGTTGGTGGTCTTTGTTCTTCGTCCGTGGTTCAAGATGATGAAGATCGGAAAGACCATAGACCGCTTTGAGGCAGCAAAGATAATTGGAGATTACTTCCCCGAAGTTGCAGACAAGTTGCTGAACCTGCTCCAACTACAAGAGATGTCAAAGACAAAGGAGAGCGAACTGCTGCTTGCCACGGTTGAACAAAGAACAAAGCAGCTCTCGCCGATAGATTTCCGAAAGGCAATCGACACAAAGAAAGCAAAAAAGGCTGCAAAAGTCGCTTGTTTGGTTGTGGTGCTGTTGGCTTTGGTTGCGATTATTTTTCCGAATTTTCTTTCCGAACCTACATTTCGCTACCTCAACCATTCCACCTACTTTGAAAAGCCTGCACCTTTCTCTTTTGAACTTCAAAACCGCTCTCTAAAAGTTTTGCAGCAAGCAGACTTGACACTGAGAGTCAAAGTTTCGGGAAAAGCTCTGCCAGAACAGGCAGAGATAACAATAGACGGACAACGTTTCTCGATGCGAAAGGAAAACAAAAATCTTTTTTCTTACGAACTCAAACGCATCAACAAGAATTGTACTGTGGTCTTTTCGGCTGCGGGAGTCGAGAGCCGACCTTACACTGTTGAAGTAAGTCCGAAGCCTATTTTGACATCGGTTTCTGCAAGCGTTGTTTATCCTGCTTACACAAAAATGAAATCCGAAGAGCTTTCGGGCATAAACAACATCAGCGTCCCCAAAGGAGCAACAATCGTTTGGAACATTCAAACAAAAGATGCCGATGCTCTGACAATTTCTTTTGACGGAAAAGCAGTCAATCTTCCTATAGACAAAAAAGGCAAGGCTCAATACAAACAAATAGTTACCAAAGACACAGAGCTTTGTATCGCAACAAGCAACCGATATACAGACTTTGCCGATTCTTTGGGCTTTTCAATTTTTTCAAACGCCGATTTATTTCCGCAAATCGCCGTTTTGCAGCAGCGAGACAGCCTTTTACCAAAGCGAATTTTGTTCCGCGGACAGATAAAAGACGATTATGGTTTTTCAAAGCTCTGTTTCTTCATAACCAAGAAAGAAAACGGCAAAACGATTGTGCTGCATAAAGACAATTTGGAGGTAACTCAAAGCGAAAATGTGCAGGAATTTTATCACTATTGCGACCTTGAAGCAATTACTTTGCCCGAGGGCGAAAACTTGGAGTACTTCTTTCAGGTGTGGGACAACGATGCGGTGAGCGGCAACAAGAGCAGCAAAAGTATGGTCTTCGTTTTGAAAAATCCGAGCAAGAAAGAATTGGAGGAAATGAGAGACAACAATTCCGAACAATTAAAATCGGAAAGCGAACAACTGATAAGCGAAATTCGGCAACTGCAAAAACAAATTGACGAACTGAACCGCAAACTGATTGAGAAGAAAGAACTTGCATGGCAAGACAAGAAACAACTCAAAGAACTTGCCGAGAAACAAAAAGAACTGCAAGAAAAAATCGAACAAATAAAAGACCGGCTTGAAGAAAACAACCGAATAGACGAGGCTTTCTCACAAGAAAACTCCGACATTCTCGAAAAGCAAAAAGAATTGGAAGAGTTGTTTGACCAACTCATGGACAAGGACATGAAAAAGATGTTGGAAGAAATACAGAAACTCACAAACGAAAACATAGACAAGCAAAAACTAAACGAGGCTCTGCAAAACATCAAAATGTCAAACCAAGACATAAGCAAGCAGTTGGACAGAAACATCGAGCTGTTCAAGAGGTTTGAGATTGAAAAGAAAACTTCCGAAGTCATAGAGAGACTTGAAGACTTGGCAAAAGAACAAAAAGACTTGGCAGACAAACTGAACAAACAATCAAACGAAGAAACAGCCAAGCAACAACAGAAGTTGAATGAGGATTTTCGCTCCGAGCAAGACAAGCTCTCCGAAATAGAGAAGCAAAAAAGGGAACTAAACGAAGACTTGCAGCGAAACAAAGAACAAGAAAGCCAAATCAATCAGCAACAAAAGCAAGCAAAAGACAACATAGAGAAGAACAAAAAACAAAAAGCTCGCGAAAATATGCAAAATGCCGCAGAACAAATGCAGCAAATGGCTCAACAGTTGTCCGAGCAGCAACAACAAGAAAATCAAGAGCAACTTGGCGAAGACATAGAGCAGGTGAGAGCTATGTTGAAAAACCTTGTGAGGCTGTCAATGCAGCAAGAAGAGCTGATAAAAAAGACCAAAACCACCAAGGTTTCCGAAAGTGAGTACCAAAATATCATTCGCAAGCAGAACAACATCAAGGAAGACATGAAAATGTTGCAAGATAGTCTGTTTGCAATGAGCAAACGCCAACCGCAGGTAGGCAATATGATAAATCAAGAGCTTTCTCGGATTGACAATCACTTGAACAAAACAATGGAAACTCTGTTGAGATACAATCAGGTTCACTATTCGGAACACAAGAACACCTCGGCAAGTTCTTCTCAGCAGTATGCGATGAGTTCGATGAACAATCTTGCTCTCATGCTTACCGAATCGATTGAAAACATGAAGCAACAACAGCAACAACAAAGCAACAAATCGAAGGGCAAGCCTCAAAAACAATGCAGCAATCCTTCGCAAGGCAAAAGCGGCAATCCTCAATCGATGCAACAAATGCAGCAAGCCCTCAACAAAGAACTCGAAAGGCTGCAAAAAGAGTTGGAAAAACAAAAGAATAACGGCAATCCGAAAATTGGAGAGGGAGCAAAACTAAACGAACAGTTGGCAAAAGCTGCGGCTCAACAAGAGATGATAAGGAAGATGCTCAAACAAGCGGCAGACGAAGCAAAAAGGGCTTCGGGCGGCAAGGCAAACAAAAAATTAGAAGAAATGCAACGCCAAATGGAACAAACGGAAAAAGAAATCGTAAACAAATCCATAAGCCGCCAAACCATAAATCGTCAGGCGAATATTTTGACTCGTCTGTTGGAGTTTGAGAAAGCTGAGAAGAAACAGGGCGAAGATAACAAGCGAAAGTCAAACGAGGGAAAGGATAAGACAAAAACGCCTCCCAAAGATTTGATTGAGTTTGAAAAGCTCAAAAATAGGGAAATGGAATTGTTCAAACAAATTCCTGCTGTCTATTCTCCTTTTTACAAACAGAAGGTCAATGACTATTTTTATGGGAACGGCTCAAATAAAATGTGAAAATCATAAATTAGAATGGATAAGAGTACATTTTGTAAGACGGTAAGGATTGAGCGAACAGACGACTTGACAGAACTTTTGGAGAATATTTGCCAAGATAATAACATCAACAACTATTTTGGCACTATTTCAGTTGCTGTCGAAGGTGTTTTGAATTTTATTTTTGCCGCTTCAAAAAAGCAGAGCGAGAAAATAAAGTTCGGATTTGAGCAATGTGTGGGAGGAGTTTCAATATCAATAGAGTGCGAGAGCGTTTCGTTTGAGGCTCTTGTGAAAAAGGCAGAACAATCTGAACAAACCGACAATGCCGATGCCTTGGTTATTCATCTGCTTTCCGACAAGGTGAGGTTGCTTTCCGACGGCAGGGGAATAAAGTTAAGTTTTCTCATAGGCGGAATAGAACCCGAGCTGCTCTCTCTCAGACAAGAATTGACACTGCAGTATTTCAACACCCTCCAAGTGGTAAAATCTTAAAATAACATGGCAATCCAATTTTCGTTTCAGACGAACTACCCTCTCAAATCTCGCACCAAAATCAAGCAATGGATAAAACAGGTCATAGAGGCAAAGGGAAAGAAAACGGGAAACATAACTTACATCTTTTGCGATGACGAGTATTTGTTGGAAGTGAACAAACAGTATCTTCAACATGACTATTATACTGACGTGATCACCTTTGACTATGTGGAAAACGACTTGATAAGCGGCGATATTTTCATAAGCACCGACCGAGTGAGGGAAAATGCTCTTGCTTTCGGTTCAAGCGAAAAAGAAGAGTTACACAGGGTGATTATTCACGGAGCTTTGCACCTTTTGGGTCTGAAAGACAAGAGCAAAAAAGAAGCCTCTCAGATGAGGCAAGCCGAGAATGAGGCACTCGAACTTTTGAACGAATAAGAAATAACGATTTATAATGTTCGCAGACTTTGACGTGATAGTGGTTGGAGCCGGACACGCAGGTTGTGAAGCAACGTATGTTGCCTCAACTCTCGGTTCCAAGGTTCTTTTGATTACACAAAATCTCAATAATATAGCACAGTTGTCTTGCAATCCTGCAATGGGAGGAGTTGCAAAAGGGCAGATTGTGAGAGAAATAGATGCTTTGGGAGGATACAGCGGTGTAATTACCGACATGAACACGATGCAATTCAGAATGCTTAACCGAAGCAAGGGCTGTGCCATGTGGAGTCCTCGGGCGCAAGTCGATAACATCACTTTTGGTTTGTCGTGGAGAAGGGTCTTGGAGCAAAAAGAGAATGTACGGCTTTGGCAAGACGAGGTTGTGGATTTGATTATCCGAAACGGAGAAATCGAAGGTGTGAAAACAATCTTGGGATTGGACATCAGAGCAAAGGCTGTGATTTTGACCAACGGAACTTTTCTGAGCGGCAGAATACACATCGGAGAGGTTAATTTTGAGGGAGGAAGAATTGGAGAGCAGGGAGCAAACTACCTATCCGAAAAGATGAGGGGTGAGGGCTTTGAAACCGACAAGCTGAAAACGGGAACTCCCATGAGGGTAGATGGAAGAAGCATAGACTTTTCAAAGCTGCAAGAACAAAAAGGTGATGAAAATCCCGCTCAGTTCTCTTTTCTTTACCAAAGAGAGCAGCCTCTTGTGCAACAAAGTTGCTTTTTGGCTTACACCAATCTCAAAGTACACGATATTTTGCGTAAGGGATTTGCCTTTTCGCCAATGTTTGCGGGAAGAATACAGGGGAAAGGTCCTCGCTATTGTCCGTCGATTGAAGACAAGATTGAGAGATTTTCGGACAAAGACCGACATCAGCTCTTTATCGAACCCGAATCACGACACACAAGTTTGTATTACATTAACGGATTTTCGTCTTCTCTGCCTTTGGAAGTGCAGTATGAGGCTTTGCACAACATAGAAGGCTTTGAAAAAGCTGTCATTCAGAAACCCGGATATGCAATAGAGTACGACTATTTCCCTCCTACCCAACTCAAAGACACCTTGGAAACCAAATTGGTCAAGCGTCTGTACTTTGCAGGTCAGATAAACGGAACGACAGGTTACGAGGAGGCTGCTTCACAAGGATTGGTTGCAGGAATAAATGCTCATCTTAACATACACGATCAAGAACCTTTTGTCATCGGTCGCTCGGAAGGTTACATAGGAGTGTTGATTGACGATTTGATAACCAAGGGCGTCGATGAACCATATAGAATGTTTACTTCGAGAGCCGAGTATCGCATCTTGCTCAGAGGCGACAATGCCGACCGAAGACTTACTCACCGCTCTCATACAATAGGCTTGGCATCGGACGAAAGAATGGCAAAGGTGGAGCGAAAATACAATCAAGTCGAAAAAATTGTTTCTTTCATCAAATCAGAATCGGTTTCTCCCGAGCAGGTCAATGGTCTTTTTGCCGAAATAGGAACACCCGAAATAAAGCAAAAGACACATCTTTCGCAACTTATGTTGCGTCCGCAGGTGAGCTTGGCTCAAATGAAGAGTTGCATTCAACCTTTGCAGCAGGCAATACAGAATGTGGATTGCGACATACGCTCGGAGGTTGAGGAATGTGCGGAAGTAGCAATAAAATATGAGAGTTACATCAAGAAAGAAGAGGAAATGACCGAACGTCTGAGCAAGTACGAAAATTTTGTAATCAAAGATAACTTCGACTATTCGTCAATCAAGGCACTGTCTTTTGAGGCAAGAGAAAAACTAAGCAAAATTCGTCCTCGCACAATAGGTCAGGCAGGAAGAATAAGCGGCGTTTCACCTGCCGATGTGTCGGTGTTGATTATCTATCTCGCACGATAAAGCGTCATTGTTGCCAATCAGAGGATATATTTTCTAATTACCAAACAATTTCTCAGCTTGGTAAGGGTATTATCATCGCATGATAATCCGATTATCACGGCGTGATAATGGTATTATCTTCCCATGGTAATGGTATTACCACGGCGTGGTAATACCATTACCAACAAGAAAATTTTTTGGTAATCCTGTTTTTTCGCTTCTATGACTTGGAAATATGAGTTCGTTGCTTTACAACCGAAGTTTTAGAGCTTGGTTACAGACAGGATATATGATTTTACACACACCAAACTTTTGCAGAAGGATAAAGAAATCCATAATTTTGATACTTATCTCGGAATAATTGCAATAATTTTGCAGTCAGAATAGTCATATATTGGGAAGTAAAGAAACTTCTTGAAACACAAGCTTTCCACGGGTGGTATTTGTTTCCTTTTGTGTTATCCCGCGGACTGAAAGCTCGCAAGCAATCAGCTTGGAGGCAGAGCTAAAGCGTCGCCCCGAGTTTACACTATTCGCCCTGAATAGGCAAAAGCGTTACTCATTCACCGATAACAAAGAACGTTTCGTGTAAAACCTTAAAAAATTTGCACGATTAAGTCGAAAAATTCATATCTTTGCAAGTCGAAAACCAACAAAAAGAAAGGATACAAAGGAACAAAAAAATAAAAGACATTAGAATTAGTACATTTTATTAGACATATAAAAGCGTTTTTGCTTATACTTGGTTGTTTGAAACCTGAACACTTTCAAATATGTTATCCAATAGTGAAGCAGTGAACGCTCACGGTTGCTATCGTGGGCTTTACTTATTTGGATAACAGGTAGTTCAGGACCTCAAACAACAATAAGAATTAAGTCCCACGACTTTTTTATGTCCGTACGCCAAGAAAAAAGTAAATCAAACAAATCAATTCAAAGAAAACAATCGCCTTGGGGACTTGGGCAAAGAAAGAAAAATATTATTAAAGAATGAGAAAAATATCAAGAAGGGTGCTTTGGCTGATTGCAATGCTTGTTTTGACAAGTTCTGCCTTTGCACAAAGAATTGCGGTTCTGAATTTCAATGCCGGCAGTGGCGTTACACAAGTGGAAGTTGATGGATTGTCTTCAATTTTCAACACTTACTTTACTCCGAAAGGTGCAGAGATTGTCGAGAGAACAAGTGTCGATAAGATATTGCAGGAACAAAAATTTCAAAATTCACGCTTCACCAATACCGACATGGTGGCTTTGGGCGAAATGTTGAATGTTTCTTTGATTGTGGTGGGAGATGTCAATGTTGTAATGGAACAGTACAATATTGATGTGAGAGTTGTAAATGTGCAAACAGGTACAATAGTTGCCAAAGACGGTGCTTCGTGTTCAAAAGGAGGCTCTTACAGAGACATGATGAGAGAGTTGGGCGAAAGGTTGTCCAAGAGTTTGGAATTGGAAATAGAAAAGTTTCAAACCACATCTGACAAAAAGTCCAATGATAACAATGGCAAAGAGAGCGTCTTGCCAAAGAATATGACCACAAAGATTACAGAAGACAACAGCAAGAGAGAAAGAACTGATGTTGTTGTGTTGGAAGGTTTCTTGAAGTTGTATCCCGAAGACTTGGGTGAGTTTAGCAGAGAGCCAAATCAGCTGATAAAACAGATAAACCAACAAAAACGATATGGATACAACTCTTGGAGACTACCAACCCAAGAAGAATTGGATTTAATTCGCTCAAATGGTTACTTATCAGGAAACAAATACATGACAAAAGAAGACCCGAGCGGAGTATTGATGCTTGTAACAACAGAGAAACAAAAAGTACACTACCCTATTGCAAAACAAGAAATAAGCATTTATGCAGGAATAGGAGTAGGATTTTACGAGCAGCTTGGTTTATCCGCAGGAATAAAGTACAAGTACAAACCTTTCGAGAAGTACAACATAAGGCTCTTGGGAGAAATCGGAAGTGATTTCATATTATTTGATAATTCCTATTCCTATAATGTTCCTTTTTCTGTTCTGCCAATTCTTGTTGGAGTAAACTACGAGCATAAGTTTAATCATCAAAATTGGAGCGTTTTCGCTGACATAGGATTAGGTCCTAACATTCCGCTGTCGGGGAGCAGGAGTTGCTACTGGTACGACTACTATTGCGAAACATATGACTACCAAATAGGCTTTACCCTCTCTCAAGAGATAGGCTTTGCTTACAATGAGTTCCTATTTAGTATCAAAAGTAGTTTTTCTTTTAATGGTTACACAAAACATGTACATGAACACTACTACAGCGGCGATACCAAATTTTCACCTTACCTTTTGTTCCGATTAGGTTATCGTTTCTAAACGGCAGAGCGTATAGTTCATTGTATTAAACAAAAGCGTCGTTTCAAATCACTGAAACGACGCTTTTGTTCTGTTATCCATTGACAATGGTTACCCACGTTTCTGCTCAAATTATGCCATAAACATGAGGTAGCTTTTGATGAATGCTTCCAAATCGCCGTCCAAAACGGCTGCCGTGTCGGTGGTTTCGACGTTTGTGCGGACGTCTTTGACCAACTTGTAGGGGTGAAGAACATAATTCCTTATCTGGCTCCCCCATTCGATTTTCTTCTTGCTGCCTTCCATTTCGGCAATTTTCTCCCTCTTTTTTCGCAACTCTTGTTCGTAAAGTTGTGATTTGAGCATCTGCATGGCTTTCTCTCGGTTTTGAAGCTGCGAACGTGTCTGCTGACATTCTATAACTATGTTTGAGGGTTTGTAGTGCAGCCTCACCGCTGTTTCCACTTTGTTTACGTTCTGTCCTCCGGGTCCCGAAGAGCGAAAAGTATCCCATTCGATGTCGGCAGGATTGATGTTTATCTCTATGCTTTCGTCAATCACGGGATAGACATAAACAGAGGCAAACGAGGTTTGACGTTTGCCTGCTGCATTAAATGGAGATATTCTCACCAAACGATGCACTCCGCTCTCTCCTTTCAGATAACCATACGCATAATTGCCGTCAATCTGAAAGCTGACGCTCTTTACTCCTGCCACATCTCCTTCCTGATAGTCGATTTGTGTGAGTTTGTATTTGTTTCTTTCTGCCCAACGAGTGTACATTCGCATGAGCATCGATGCCCAATCGCAACTCTCTGTTCCTCCTGCTCCGGCATTGATTGTAACGATTGCCGAAAGAGTGTCTTCTTCGGACGAAAGCATACTCTTCATTTCCAATTCCTCAATCACTTTGTTGAGACTTTCGATGTTCTCTTCGGCTTCTGCTTCTTCTATTTCGCCTGCTTGATAGAACTCTTTTATCACTTGAAAATCTTCGTATGCAGAGTTCACTTTCTCGAAATCTGCCACTTTGTTTTTCTTTGCACTGAGTTGCTTTAAGAATTTTTCGGCTTCTTTGGCATCATTCCAAAAGCCGTCGGCTTGTGTCTTCTGTTCTTCTTCTGCTATTTGCGATGTCAAATTGTCGATGTCAAAGACACCTCCTCAGGGTTTCTACCCTTTTGGCAAATTCTTTGCCTGCTTCTTCTATTGTCATTGTGATACTTATTTTCCGGTATGTCCGAATCCGCCCTCGCCTCTTTGTGTTGTGTCCAAAGTATCAGTTTGTTCCCATTCAACTTTGGCAAAAGGAGCTACAACCATTTGGGCTATGCGTTCCGAATCGTGTATTTCAAATGTTTCGTTTGATAGGTTGATAAGCAAGACTTTAATCTCGCCTCTGTAATCGGCGTCTATAGTGCCGGGGGAGTTCAAAATGGTAATCCCATGTTTGAAAGCCAACCCTGAGCGAGGACGTATCTGTGCTTCATATCCCTCGGGTAGAGCGATATATAAGCCTGTAGGAACAAGAACTCTCTCGCCGGGAGCAATGCTTATCGGCTCGTTTATGTCGGCTCTCAAATCCATGCCTGCCGACAAAAGGGTTTCGTAGGCAGGCAGGTTGTGTTTTGATTTGTTTATTATCTGTACTTTCATATCAAACAGACTAATCGACTCCCGCATCTATTGCAGTATTGGTTTTCACTTCGATACCTCCTGCTTTGTTTACGCTGATACTGTTTGTGGGTTGTACGGCAGAGTAAAGACGAGTGAACTCAAAATTATTATCTGCCGTCGGATGAGTATTGATAATATTATCTATTCCCTCCTCTGTTTGCATAGCCTCTCTGAGTTTTCTCACCCTTTCCATTTTTCGCTTGTAAGCCAAATCTGCATCTTCTTGTTGAGTTGTCTGACGATGCAAACCATTGGTCTCTTTATTTACTATGTTGATAAGTCCTCCTTGCAGTTGGTCCTGCGTTTTTGGTTGTTCAGAGTCGGTTTTTTGAGACAAATAAGGCTTGTTGTCTGCAACTTCGGGTATAGTATCAACAACTGTTACCCTAGTTTGATGCTCTGCAATGGTTTGTTTTGGTTCTTCGGGAACTTGTTTCTTGATCTCTTGTCTCGAAACATCGGCAGAAGTCATCTGAGAAGCAGAAGGCTTGGCAAGAGAATCCTCCTTGGGAACATTCTCTTCCCTTATCGGTTTCATATCTTTATCAAGAGTTATTATCTTTATTTCGGGTTCTTGCTTTTGAACAGTAGCTTGTTCAGATGTTTGTCGATTGGGGTTCTCGGGAGTTTTCAAAACAATCTGACCTTTTTGGGTTTCTGTGGTCTTTTGAGCAGGTTTGGCAGAGATTTCTTTTGTATCTTCAGGCAATTCTATCTTAATTGGTTCTCTTGTTGTGGGTGTATAGATGTCTTGAAACTCAAATCCCGTGGCAATAAGCGTTATGCTGAGAGATTGTCCCAAGTTATCATCATAACTTATTCCCCAAATCACATCCACATCTTCGCTGGTTTTGTCTTGCAAATACTCGGTTACCATAGCAACTTCTTCCATTGATATTTCATATTCATGACTACAAGAGAAGGTAAGCAGTATATTCTTGGTTTTTGAAATGTCATTGTCGTTTAACAATTCGCAAGTAGTGGCCGATTTGACTGCCTCCAACGCTCTGTTGTCCCCTTCTGCAACACCCATTCCCATGAGTGCGACTCCTGAGTCTTTCATCACCGATTGAATATCACGAAAATCGACTTGTATATAACCTGCGTTGGTTATGATTTCCGAAATTCCCTTTACCGCAGTAAACAACACATCATCTGCCAATGCAAAAGCTGAAGAAAAAGTCATGGTTCTGCAATCCATCAACTTGTCTGTATTGACTATGATGATACAATCCACCAGTTCTTTCAGTTTCTTTATTCCTTCCTCAGCTTGTTTTTTTCTTTTTCTTCCCTCAAAACCAAACGGCAAAGTAACAACTCCGACAACAAGCAGGCGTTCTTCCTCTTCGGGAAGGACTATATCTTTTGCAATTTTTGCTATTACAGGAGAAGCTCCTGTTCCTGTTCCTCCTCCCATGCCGGCTGTGATAAATACCATTCGGGTATTCTCGTCAAAAACAGCCCTTATCACATCTTTATTTTCTTCCGCAGCCTTGCGTCCTTTTTCGGGATCGTTGCCTGCTCCCAACTTTCCTATTCTTATCTGATTCTTAACAGGACTCAACTTCAAACTCTGTGCATCTGTGTTGCACACAAACAAATCCACTCCGTTGATACCCTTTTTAAACATGTGGTTTACCGCATTCGTTCCTGCACCTCCAACTCCCAAAACCTTGATATAGGAAGGAATTGCGTGTTGCACGTCTATATCCAAATAATCTTCTTCACCCAGTAATATCTGTTCGTCCATAACCAATCTATTGTTTTTTGTCGTATGTTACTAATTCAATTTGTAAAATTACTACTTTTTGAAAAGAGCCAAACCGAAAAAATCACCAATTTCTCAACATGGCATTGTTAAAAACCCAAATCAATAATTTCCGTCCGATATTATCTTCTTCAAAAAGTTGTTTACCCCTGCCATAAATCCACCCTTCTTTTCACTCTTTGCTTCTGCACCTTCAGTATCAGCCTCGGTGTTTTCGGCTTCTTGTGTCTTCTCTTGTTCTGCAGACGAAGTATCTGTATTGCCAAAGTTTTTCAACATATTTTCTTCGTCTATCTTTTGAAATCCTTTCAAGACCAAACCTATTCCGGTCGCATGCATAGGGTGTTGCATTTCTTCTGTTATGTTTCCGCTCAAATGATCGTCCGGAGTTCCTATTCTTGCATCTAATCCGGTGATGTATTCTGTCAGGCTCACTATTTCCCTGATTTTTGCTCCTCCTCCCGTCAATACTATACCGGCAATCAACTTTTTGCTAAAATCGGTATTGTGTATCTCATATTGTATTTGTTCCAAAATCATCTCTACCCTTGCTTTCATGATTTTGGTAAGTGTCAAGACAGATATTTCTCTTGGCGGTTTGCCTCTGAAACCCGGTATTGAAATTATTTCATTTTGCGAATTGTCTGTCTCCAAACATCTTCCGAAACCTATCTTCAAAGCCTCTGCCTGAGTTTTGATTATTGAACAACCCTCCTTTATATCCTCTGTTATCACGTTGCCTGCCAACGGTATGACTGCCGTATGTCTCAAAATGCCCTCATGGAAAATAGCAATGTCGGTTGTTCCTCCTCCTATATCGACAAGACATATTCCTGCATCTTTTTCCATATTATTGACTACTGCTTCTGCCGAGGCAATAGGCTCCAATATAAGTTCCTTTACCGTATAGCCTGCAAGACGCACGCTGTGATAAACATTTTGTATATTGGCAACATTACCCGTTATCAGATTGAAGTCTCCTGCCAAGCACTTTCCCACTCTTCCGACAGGATTGATTGTGCTTGCATCTCCATCTATACTATAACTTTGAGCAACAACATGAATAATTTGTTCCCCCGGAGGAAGTGCAATGTTATTCTGGTCTTTTTTCAACTTCTCCACATCTTGTATTGTTATGATGTGGTCGTCTTCCGGTATCATTATATTGCCTCTTTGAGGCTGACTCTTTATATTGTGTCCTGCAATACCTACATATACTTCTTTAACCTGATAATTTGCCATTGCTTCTGCCTGCTCGACCGCTTGTTTGATAGCAGTTGCAGTCAGTTCTATATTTTTGACAACTCCTCTTTCTACACCGCTTGAGGTTGTCTTACCCATTCCTATGATAGATATCTTTCCCTCTTCATCCCTTTGTCCTATAAAAACGGCAATCTTTGTCGTTCCTACATCTATACCAACTACTATGTTTTCCATATTTCAAAAATTTTGATTATTTTCTCGTGCAAATCACTTGATTGTTAAATTCCAAATTCACTTCACTATAATTATCCCAACCATGCTTTGAAAATCCATACTTGTACAAATAATGCAACTTGTTCAGTTTTTCCTCCATGTTTTCGGTACTGCCCAACAAAATTACATAATCTCCCACTTTTGGAAGCAACTGAAAGCCTTTTTTTTTGGAATAATATATCTGATCTATCTGATGTTTCAAAATGTCATCTTTGTTGATTGCCAACACCATATTGCAAATATCGTTGTAGATGGGGAAAGCAACCGAGTCGATAATCGTCTTTCTTTTCACTCTTGTTTTCAAATCTCCATTCACAATCAAAACATTTGCAGCTCTTGTTTTGCTAATATCACAAACTTCTTTGTTCTCATCTACATAGAATTGTCCGCCATCTGATGTGTAAATTCGTGCAATCGGTCTGTTTTGTCTTACTTCCACATTGAGTTTACCTCCCAAAGTAAGATAGACATTCGCACTCGCGACAAAATTTTGTTTCAAAAGGTATTCTTCAATCTCCTCTCCGTTTACCTCTTTCCTCTTTTTGGAAAGGGGATTGCCAAATCGTTTTGAAATCATGGTCAAAACGTCTCTCTTATCAATGAGTGTATCACCACCGGCATACTCAACGGTGATATTAATTTGGGCAATACCAAAATTTCTCATGCTTATGTTGGCAACAATCACAACAATAATCACAAGTATGAGAATAATGAAAAACCGTATTGCTCTCTTATTCATTTTCTTTCAACAAATCTGTAATAGGTTCGACCAATTTGTCAATATCTCCGGCTCCCATGGTTACAAGCAATTCGGGATTTAATGCTTCAAGCAAAGGGAAAAGTTGAGATTTATCGACACAATACTTATCCATTTTATTGATTTTGTGCAATATCATCTTTGAAGACACTCCTGCAATCGGCTCTTCTCTTGCAGGATATATTGGTAAAAGTATCACATCGTCAAGTTGTTCCAAAGACTTTGCAAACTCGTCGGCAAAATCCTTCGTTCTCGAATACAAATGGGGCTGAAATACTCCGCAAAGCCTCTTGTCGGGATACAACTCTCTCAAAGAAGCAATAGTTGCATCTATTTCCTGAGGGTGATGTGCATAATCATCATAATAAATCGTCGAATCGGTTTTCAGTCTCAAATCAAAACGACGCTTCATTCCCGAGAATGAACTCAAAGCTACACGCATTTCATACTCACCTACTCCCAAAGAGCATGCAACAGCCAAGGCTACAACTGCGTTTTCTATGTTGTGTCTTCCCGGATAAGTCATCTGCATATCGTAATAGACCTTCTCGGGAGTATAAAAGTCAAAATAATACTTTCCTTTGCTCACTCTTATGTTTGCAGCATGATAGTCGGTTTGCTCAAGCAAAGAATAGCTCAAAGATTTGTGTTCAAAATCTATACGCTCGCAAAGAGTGTCTTTGACAAACAACTTTCCGCTTTTGTCAGTCTTGTCGGCAAAACAAGCAAAAGCCTTTTCTACTTCAGACAATGTGCCATAAATATCCAAATGGTCTGCTTCGACAGAGGTTATTACACTCATGTATGGAGAGAGTTGCAAAAATGAGCGGTCATACTCGTCGGCTTCCACAACCACATAGTCCGAATCAGGATTGATAAGGCAATTTGTGTGATAGTTGTTTGATATGCCGCCAAGGAATGCACTGCACCCGATATTGCTTTTGGTCAATATGTGGGCTATCATTCCGCTTGTCGTTGTTTTACCATGAGTACCTGCAACGGCTATTGTTTTCTTTTGGCTTGTAATCAGCCCGAGAACCTCCGAACGTTTCTTTACCACAAGAGCGTTTTCTCTTGCATATTGCAAAATACGATTGTCATCTCCTATTGCAGGAGTATAAATCACCATGTCGATATGTCGGCTTGCTATGTGAGAAGGGTCATCTTCGTACTTTATGTCCATACCCTCGGTAGCCAACTCCTCGGTAAGGGCGGTAGGAGTTCTGTCATAGCCGAGAATATTATTGCCTATCTGCTTCAAATATCTCGCTATGGCACTCATGCCTATTCCTCCTATACCGACAAAGTAATATGTTTTCGATTTCATTTGCTTTCTTTTTTCTTTACAAGTTTGTCAATCTCTTCCACTATCCTCTTGTCGGCATCTCTTATTCCCATTTGAGACATATTGAACGACATATTTTGCCTCAACACCTCATCATTCAAAACCCTGTCAAGCTCACTTATCAAAGTTTCTCTTGCATCTGCATCTTTGACCATGAGAGCTGCATTCTTAGATACTAATGCACTTGCATTCTTTGTTTGATGGTCTTCTGCAACATTTGGAGAAGGAACCAATATAGATGGTGTTCCGACAATGCAAAGTTCAGAAATGGCTATCGCTCCTGCACGAGATATTATCACATCGGCAACAGAATATGCCAAGTCCATATCATAGACAAACTCATATACCTTTATATGATTGCTTTTCAAGCTCTCAACCTTTTCTTTGGCTTTCTCAAAGAACCACTTTCCCGTCTGCCATATCAGTTGTATGTCATTCTTTTCAAAATAGTCCAACGAATTGTATATGCTTTCGTTTATAGTCAATGCACCCAAACTTCCGCCTACGACCAAAACTGTTCTCTTTGTCTTGTCCAAAGAAAATGTTGAAAGAGCTTTAAGTTTGATTTGCTCAATGTTTTCTCCCAAACTCGAAATGGATTGTCTTATAGGATTGCCTGTAAAAACTATCTTTTTGTAATCAAACCATCGGTCCATATTGTCGTACGCCACACAAATCAAATCGACATGCTCTGCCAAAATCTTGTTGGTTGCTCCCGGAAAAGAGTTCTGTTCCTGAATGATTGTGGGAACGTGTTTTGACACAGCGGCAGCCAAAGTAGGTCCTGAAGCATATCCGCCCACTCCAACAACCACATCGGGCGAAAAAGATTTGACTATCTTCTTTGCTTTCAGAGTGGAATATAAAACTTTGAATGGAAGGGCAATGTTCTTCCATAGTTTCTTTCTCTGAAAACCCGAAATCGGCAAACCTATTATCTGGTATCCTGCTTGTGGAACTTTTTGCATTTCCATTTTGCCCTTTGCTCCCACAAACAACACCTGAGCATCAGGATACTTAGCTCTCAAAGCATTAGCTATTGCAATAGCAGGAAAAATATGTCCTCCTGTTCCTCCTCCACTGATTATCGCTTTCATATCATTCTTGTTTTAATTCCCCATTATTATCTTCTGATTTCACAGAATTATCTTCAAGTTTCATTTCTTCAGAACGCCGTTCTGTTTCTCCATCTTGGCTTTTTGCCGACTCAACACTTATGTTCAGCATAATGCCCAAGGCAGCACTGCTGACAAGCAGAGATGTTCCTCCATAACTTATGAAAGGCAATGTCTGCCCTGTAACAGGCAGCAAACCCGTTGCAACCATCATGTTCACCAAAGCCTGAAAAACAATCATGAACCCTATGCCCACAGATGCATACCTTCCGAACAACCCCCTTGCATTCCTCGATATCTTCAGCGACCGATAAAAAAGTACAAAAAACAAACCTGCCACAACGATACCGAAGATTATTCCTCCCTCTTCCAAAATGATTGCAAAAATAAAATCGTTGTGAGACTCGCTCAAAAACCGTCCCTGAGTTGTATTTCCTATACCTTTGCCCAACAAACCTCCCGTGGCGATTGCCATTGTTGCTGTGTTTGGTTGGGTAATTTCCTCTCTGTCTGAGTTCAACCACAAATTCACACGACTATACCATGTTCCGCTTCGCTCCAAAATATCCGGATTTACCTTGTACAGCCCGAGAACAGACAAGCACAAAAACAAACCCACGGGAACTATCATGATATAATCTCTGAACTTGGCTCCTGCAATTATAATCATGACATAGCAACCCAAAAACACCAAAGCACTTGTAGAAAAATTCTCGGGGAAAATAAGTAAGCAGACTACTGCCATTTTAACAATCAGCTTATAGAAGTTCTTTCTCTCTTTTATGCCGTCTTTCAACAAACTAAGCTCATTGGCAATATAGAGAACAAGAACATATTTTACTATTTCGGAGGGTTGAAACTGTCCTATACCCGGCAAAGAAATCCATCTTGCTGCTCCCTCTCCGAACAATCGTCCCAAAATAAGAGTAAACAAAAGCAATACCACAGAACCACCATAAGCAATCTTTATGTATTTAGAATAGTGAACATACTTGATGCGATGAAAGATATATGTAATGAGAAGACCTGCGAGCAATAAGCCGAAATGTTTGAGAAACATTTTTGCAATATCTCCTCCCATTTTGTCATAAACAGCCTTTCCCATCGAGCTGTACACCTCTAAAAGGGAAATAAGCATCAGAAGGATATATACTATCCAAACTACTTTGTCTCCTCCTATCTTAAACCTTTTAGCACTTATCTTCATGGCATCACAAAATATCAGACTTTCAACCTACAAATTATTGACAAAGTTCAAAAATCGTTCTCCGTTTGTTTCTGCCTCTTGTTCGTTTCCCGAAGCCGGAGAATAAATGACAACATCAGGCTCGTTTGCAAAATAGTAAGCTGTCTTGACAGCCTCCTCCAAAGTGTTGAGTTGTATAAAATTCGTAATGGTCGAAAATGTTTTCTTGATATTGGCTCTGTCCTCTCCCACCATTATGAGAGTATGAACTTTCTGTTTGACCTCATCGACCAAAGATGTAAGTTCTTGTATATTCTCCCCCGCTTCCAAAATCCAAATTATGGGATTGCTTGTCTGTTCAAAGGTAAACCAAGTCGAATTGGGTTTGACACTCTTTGCATCATCAACATAGTTCACTCCCTTTATGTTTGCCACGACCTCGTTTTTGTGTCTCATCGAACGACTATCGGAAAACATATTGTGAAGAGTATTGTTTCGCGAACGTATATATTCGGAATAGTTTCTTTCTGCCAAATTGCCATAGAGCGAACGTCTGCCCTGAACAGCCAAATCTTCTATATTCATATCTGTGTTATCTTAGTTTAAGTGTTACTATTGTGGTTACTGCAAGTATGATACAGATTATCATAAACCTTTGAACTATCTTTGGTTCTGCATATCCTTTCTTTTGATAGTGGTGATGCAAAGGAGCCATAAGGAACAATCTCTTTCCCTCTCCATACTTCTTTCTGGTAAATTTGAAATAAGACACCTGCAAAACGACCGAACAAGTTTCGGCAACAAAGATTCCGCAAAGAATAGGTATCAACAATTCTTTCCTTATCAATATGGCAAACACTGCAATGATACCTCCGATTGCCAACGAACCCGTATCGCCCATGAATACTTGTGCAGGATAGGTGTTATACCAAAGAAAGCCCACGGTAGCCCCCACAAAGGCAGATATATATATTGTAAGCTCTCCCACATTCGGTATATACATTATATTAAGGTAGTTGGCAAAGATAATATTTCCCGACACCCATGCAAGAAGTGCAAGACAAGCTCCGATAATTGCGGAAGTTCCTGTTGCCAAACCATCAATGCCGTCCGTCAGATTAGCTCCGTTTGATATTGCAGTGATAAAGAAAATAACGATAGGAATGAAAATAATCCACGCATAATCCTTGTAATCTTTGCCTATCCACTTTATCAACCAACTATAATCAAACTCATTGTTCTTGACAAAAGGAATTGTAGTCTTGGTAGAGCGTGCAGACTCTTTCATAAACTCTGTTTTTGCCTGCTGATAGTCCGATTGTCGTTGCAAGTTGTGATTTTGAGAATAGGTTGCAATCTCTTGTTTTTCTTTGATTGTTATATCGGGGTGAAAATACATCATGCAACCAACCACCACACCAAGTATGACTTGTCCGACTATTTTCAATTTGCCGCTCAAACCTGCTTTGTTCTTTTTGAAAACTTTGATATAATCATCTATAAAGCCCAAAGCTCCGAGCCAAACGGTGGTAATCAACATTATGATTACATATATGTTATCCAGCTTGGCAAACAACAAAGTTGGAACAAGAATTGCCGCAAGTATGATAAGACCTCCCATTGTTGGAGTACCTTCCTTGGCTTTCTGTCCCTCCAATCCCAAATCTCTCACAGTCTCTCCAACTTGTTTTTTTCGCAAAAGTTCTATGAGTTTTTTGCCAAAAACAATCGTAATTAACAGCGACGTTATTATTGCACCTGCCGCTCTGAATGATATATACTGAAATACGCCCGCTCCCGGGATATTCAATGTATCGTGTAACCAACCAAACAAATAATATAACATATCTCTATCCTCTTTATAATCAATACTTCATTATTTCTTCCTTGTCATCAAAATGATGCTTCACACCATTTATTTCCTGATAGGTCTCATGACCTTTCCCTGCAATCAGAATAATATCATTCTTGCTACCTGCCAATTGTGCCGCAAGTTTAATCGCTTCTCTTCTGTCGGTAATGCAGAACACTTGACTTGTGTCTGTGATACCCTCTTTCATGTCTTCCAGTATGCTTTCGGGATTTTCACTTCGAGGATTGTCCGATGTGAGTATCAGAATATCACTTCCCTTTTGTGCAATAGCTGCCATTTCAGGACGTTTTGTCTTGTCTCTGTCGCCGCCACAACCAACCACGGTTATCAGTTTTCCTGCTATTCTTATCGAATTGATAGTCGAGATAACATTGTCCAAAGCATCGGGAGTGTGAGCATAATCTATTATTGCAACTGCTCCATTTTTCAAAGAATGCGGTTCAAATCTTCCGTCGGCAGCCCTCAGTTTGCTGAGAGCAATCAATGTTTCACCCTCACTCACACCACACAAGCGTGCAATAGAATAAATAGCCAACAGATTGTAAGCATTGAACTTGCCGACAAGAAGAGTATTGACTTCCTTGCCATTGATTTCGAGCAACAAGCCCTCAAAGCAATTCTCAATAATCTTCGCCTTAAAATCTGCAGGCTTGGTCAAACTATATGAGTACTTCCTTGCTTTTGTATCTTCAAGCATCTTTTCTCCGTTTCTGTCGTCAATGTTGGTCAAGGCAAACGCCTCTTTGGGTAACATATCGAAGAAAGCCTTTTTTGCCTTTATGTAGTTGGCAAAAGTCTTGTGATAATCAAGGTGGTCATGAGTGATATTGCTAAAAACTGCTCCTGAAAAGTTCAATCCTGCAATCCTTTGCTGCACAACGGCATGAGAACTAACCTCCATAAAAACAAACTCACAACCTGAGGCAACCATGTCTGAAAGAAGTTCGTTCAAACTCAGAACATCGGGAGTTGTTCTTTCGGTAGGATAATCCTTGTCGCCAATCTTATTTACTATGGTAGAAATCAACCCACACTTAAATCCCAAAGAAGAGAAAAGATTGAAAGACAAGGTGGCAGTTGTTGTCTTACCATTTGTTCCTGTTATACCGACTAATTTCAGCTGTGAAGAAGGATTGTCATAAAAATTCCTTGCAATAAGTCCGAGAGAATATGAACTATCTTCAACTCTTATGTAAACAACACCGTCTTTAAGCTCTTGCGGAAGAGTTTGAGCAACAATTACAACAGCACCTTTTTCTATTGCAGCACCTATATATTGATGTCCGTCGGCAACAGTTCCTCTTTGGGCAACGAAAAGAGTGTTGCAAGACACCTTTCGCGAATCAAATTGCACATTGTCAATAGATACGTCAGCCTGCCCTACCCGTTGCAAAACAGCAACACCTTTCAATAAATCAGACAATTTTTTCATTTCTCAGTTTTATTTGTTTTTGCTCCTGCAGTTTGCAATTCAAGCACAATCAAATTATGTTTTTTATCTATCTTGCTGCCTGCAGCCACACTTTGCTTTACAACCTTACCCTTGCCGGAAAATCTTACTCTCATTCCCATGTTTTCCAACATATATACCGCATCTTTTATGCTCAAGCCCACCACATTGGGAACTATTCCGTCGGAGAGTTTCTGTTCTCTCAAAACACACTTGCCGTCAAATTCTTTTCCTCTTACCCACTGTGCATTCACACTCGGAGCAATCAAGCCTAAACTCTTGCAAAATGCCACAAAATCCTTGTTGTTTCCGTAGCGAATTATAGGAAACTGCACAAGAGAATCATTGCGACTTATGTTATTGAAGTCAATCCTCGTTCCCACAACTCTGTCAGACAAATCTCTGAACACAGGTGCAGCCAAATCTCCTCCATGGGTACGATTCTTTTGTGGTCTGCTTATCACGACAATGCAAGAATACTTCGGACTGTCGGCAGGGAAGTATCCTACAAAAGAAGCTCTGTGCTGAATTGATGCATTCTTCTTTTCGTAACCAATCTCGGCTGTACCCGATTTGCCTGCAATGCCGTATGAAGCACTCTTCAATCTTCTGCCCGTACCATTTTGAACAACGCCTTTCAACACATTGTGTATCTTATCTCTTGTTTCCTGCTTACATATCTTCTCATTGATAACTTCGGGTTCAAATCTCTCAATCTCTTTTCCGTTACTTATTATCGACTGAACAAACATAGGCTTTACCATTTTGCCGTTGTTTGCAATAGCATTATAAAAGGTAAGCATCTGCAAAGGAGTTACGCTCGAAACATAACCAAAACTCATTCTCAAAAGGTCGGTCATATTTTCGGAAGACTTTATCTTGGGAGCAGGCTCATGAACATCTATATCCATATTCAAACGTTCAAATCTGAAATACTCCATCAAGTCTTTTCTAAACTCCTTTCTTCTGTCGCTTCTACCATATATATTATATACTAACTGGCTTATGCCTACATTGGAAGAGATTTCCAAAGCTCTCTCAAACGAAACCAAACCTCGATTGACTTCTCCAACATCTCTGATTGGTTTCTCGCTACCATTAAAGTATTTCACTCCCGTCGGAACAGAGTCCGAAATGTCTGCAAACCCCTTGTCGAGCAACATCATGGCAGTAACTATCTTGAAGGTGGAACCCGGCTCAAAGGAATGCGATATTGCTATGTTGTCATTCTCCACATACTCTCCGTCTTTGTTTAAGGTCAAACTTGAAATCGCCCTCACATATCCTGTTTCTACCTCCATAAGAACCACGCAACCGCTTTCGGCATCATTGCTGTCCAAACAGCTCCTCAAAGAGTTTTCTGCCAATTCTTGCAAACTGACATCCAAAGTGGTAACAACATCATATCCGTCAATGGTCTTTATCTTCTCATTTACGTCTATCGGAACCCACTCATCTTTATTTATCTTTCGCTCTTTCCTTGTTCCGTGAATACCTGTCAAATATTTTGAAAACGCACCATCTATTCCATTATAACAAGTGTCGCAACCATTATTGGTTACATTTATTCCTATTGTTCGTCTTGCCATAGGGAAATAAGGATATACTCTCTTGTAGCCCTCCTCATAATGAATCGCTCCCACAAAAGCATATCTTTTCTTTTTCTCGTTCTTATAGCCAATGACAGGAAAGGTTTTCATTCTTTCAAGTTCTTCTTGCGAGACTTTTTGTGCAACCAAAACATATCTGCGGCCTTGCTTTCTCTTTTGTTTGAAATACTTTCTATAATAAGCAAACGACTTGGCATTGCTTCTATATGACAACATCTTGCTCAAACTATCACACAAGCCGTTCAATCCCTCATTAAATTTTTGCTCCGATATTGTAAGTTCAAATGTCTCCTTACCCTTTTTGAGAACTTTTCCTCCTCCCAAGTCCACATACACATCATATTGAGGCTCTGTGGTTGCAAGCAAAAGATACTCTCCACTTTCGCTGTCTATCGCATAAATGTCTCCACGCTTTGCAAGCAACTCTTTATCTCTCAAAATTCGCTGCTGTTCCAAAGAGACCCAGAAGTCCTTTTCCGCAGTCTTCAAATAGACAGCCCTAACCAAAACAACAACAAACGCTGCTGCTACCAACAGATAAACTATTGATAACCTGACATTAAATTGGCTGTTGTCATTTGCGTTATTCATAGGACTACTTTGAAATAAAAATCACTTCTTTAATCGGTTCTTTTGAAACACTCACCCCCACAGGCTCCAACTTCTCCGAAAGCACAAGCATCATCGACGAGTTTTGATACCGTGTCTTCATCATGATATGTTGCTGATGCAGTTGCTTAATGTCCTTCGAGCATTTTTCAATATCTTTCACAGTTCCCTCAATGTTATATCTGTTGGTGATATACAACACAAACAAAAAGACTATAAAAAGCCCCAACAACACATTTGATCGAAGCCAACCTCCGAGCAACAAATCTCCCTGAACAACTTTTTTGATATTCCACTTCATATACCATGTCTTTTTTTTGCCACTCTCAACTTGGCACTTCGAGAGCGTGGGTTTAATTGCATCTCTTCCTCGCTTGCAACAACAGGCTTTCTTGTCAAGACCTCAAAATCACTTACCACATTACCAAAAAAGTCTTTCTTCACCTCGCCCTCGCAGTTGCCCGTCTTCATAAAGTTTTTCACTATCCTGTCTTCCAAAGAGTGGTAACTCATCACCACCAATCTTCCACCCTCTGCAAGCAATCCTGCCGACTGAGACAACATCTTCTTCAAAGCCTCCAACTCTTGATTGACCTCAATCCTCAAAGCCTGGAACACCTTGGCAAAGAACTTGTTTTCCTTTCCCTTGGGAGCAAGTCTCTGCAAAAGGTTCTGCAAATCCGAAGTCGAAAAAATCCCCTCGCTCTGCCGACTTGCTATCAGCTTAGATATGTTGTAAGCATTGCCCAATTCTCCATACTCTGAAAAGACACGGCAAAGCTCCTGCTGCGAATAAGAGTTTACAACGTCCGATGCTGTCAAGCCATGCCTATAATCCATTCTCAAATCCAAAGCACCATCAAACCTTGTGCTGAAACCCCTCTCGGGACAATCTATCTGATGAGAAGAAATACCCAAATCGGCAATAATTCCGTCAATCTTTGTTGCTCTGTAAAGCCTCAAACTCTCCGACAACTTGTCAAAGTTCTCCTCAATCAGACAAAATCGCTCATCGTCAATAGCATTTGCAACAGCATCGGGGTCTTGGTCAAAGGCAAACAAGCGACCCTCCGAAGACAACTTTTCCAAAATAGCTCTCGAATGACCGCCACCACCAAAGGTAACATCAACATAAGTGCCGCAAGGCTTAATATCCAAAGCCTCGATACACTCTTGCAACATCACAGGTACATGATACTCTTCTTCCAAAACCATTCTTACAAATCCTCGCTGCCTTTTACAACATTACCCAACAACATCTCTGCCGAAGCAACATAGTCAAAGTTGTCGTTGTCAATCTCATTGTAAGTTTTGGCATCCCAGATTTCCATATATTTTCCCGATGCCACAACCACAATATCCTTATCTATACTGACAGTAGCACGTTGTTCCACAGGAATGAGTATTCGGTCGTTGGCATCAAGCTCGATTATGTTGGCTTGCGTCAAACGTCTGAATAATCGCTTGGCATCAGGATTGTAAGGGTTTAAGTTAGCTTGAAGTCTCTCGACCTCCTTTTGAAAATCAGAATACGTAAAAAGTTCCAAGCAAGAATTGTAGATACTTTTCCTGACAACAAATCGCACATCGTCAGTCGCAACAATCTGCTTCTTCAAAGCGACAGGCAACTTAAACCTACCGTTTGAATCAACCTTACAGAACTCAACTCCAACGACTAACGACATAATATGCTACTTCTTTTCAGCTTGTAAAATTACTACAATTTTCCCAGAAAATACCATCTGTTGAAAACTTTTTACCTTTTTCTCCCCAAAAATCCCATTTTTCTAACACAATTTTGTACGCAAAAGCCGTGTCAATGTTTCAAAAAGGAGTACAAAATGGCTCGAATTTCCTATCTTTGCACCAAATTATACATATTATATATATGACAAGACTTGCACAAAGATGCCTTTTGCCAATCGTGATTGCCCTTTTGCTCTCCGGTTGTGGCGAGAAAGGGAAAAGCGAATTGAAAAAATTCACCTTGGACGGCAGAGTTCAGGGAACGTATTACCATATTGTATATTACCACCTCGACGACAAAGAAGCCGCAAGAGCCAAACTGCCAAACTCAAACGACATAAAACGAGGGATAGACAGCATATTCAAAGCAATCGACGAGACTTTGTCGCTATGGAACCCCAACTCGATTGTCAGCAAGGTCAATGCCAACGAACAAGTCATGCTCAACGATATTTTTATCGACAACTTCCAATCTGCACAAGAATTCTCACGGCTGACAGACGGCTGTTTTGACATCACAATCGCCCCAATAGTAAAAGCACAAGGCTTTGCAAACGAGCAACGTACCAAAACAGACAAGCAACAAATCGACTCTCTTATGCAATATGTGGGATACGACAAAGTCAAAATAGAGAACAACACAATAAAAAAGCTCTATCCCCAAACCCAACTTGACTTCAACGCCATTGCACAGGGCTATACTTCCGACAAAGTGAGCCAATATCTCACAAAGAACAACATCTGCTCACACATTGTCGATGTAGGAGGCGAAGTATATGCCTCAAACCGAAAACCCGACGGGCAACAATGGAGAGTGGCAATCGAACAGCCGAGCGACACTCCCGATGCACAACGAGAATACAACAGCTTCATAAAGATAGAAAACCAAAGCATAGTAACAAGCGGCAACTATCGCAAATTCTTTGTCGAAAACGGAATAAAATACACCCACACCATAGACCCCAAAACAGGACAAAATGCCAAACACTCACTGCTGAGCGTATCGGTCGTTGCCAAAACTGCAACCACAGCCGACGCTCTTGCAACCGCATTCATGGTAATGGGAATGGAAAAAGCCGAAGCGTTTATCGCCAAGCACCCCGAATATCAAGCAATCTTCATCTACTGCGACACCGACGGCAAAACAAAAACCAAGGCAACCAAAGGCTTACAAGACCAAATCGAGATACTAAAATAGACCAATGTTCATTCAGCAACTGCAATACCACTTTCAATACCCCTTCACCGAAGACCAACAACAACTTGCGGTCAAGCTATGTGAATTTTTATTCAATTCGCCACACACAAACATCTTGATAATCGACGGATATGCAGGAACGGGAAAAACAGGCATGGTGTCCGCACTTGTAAAGACCCTGCCTGCCTACAATATCAAGACCATACTTCTCGCACCCACCGGAAGAGCTGCAAAAGTTCTCAGTCGCTATTCGCAAAAGCCCGCCTCAACAATCCACAAACACATCTACTACGCCTCGGCAGACAAAGAAGGAAACATAAACCTCAAACTAAAACAAAACAAAAACACCCAAACACTCTACATTGTCGATGAGGCATCGATGATTGGCGAAAGCGAACGGCTTTTCGACACAAACAGCCTTCTGAGCGACCTTATCACCCACTGCAACAACAAACAAGGAAACAAAATCATCTTTGTGGGCGACACAGCACAGCTCCCTCCGATAGGAAGCCCCTGCTCTCCGGCACTCGACAAAGACTATCTCAACTCACACTTCAATCAACCCACAGCCTACCACCACCTGAGGCAAGTCGTTCGACAAGCACTTCAATCAGGCATAGTAAAAAACGCCTCAAACATACGTTGGTCATTGGCAAACAACCGAATAAAGTTGCCAATCTTCAAAACCGCAAACCAACAAGAAGTCTCCAAAGTAGAAGCCTTCGACTTGGAAGACACCCTTCGCAGCGAATACAGACAAAACGGAGTGAACGAAGTGCTGATAATCACACGAACAAACAAACTCGCCAACCAAATAAACCAATACATAAGAACACGAATACTCGAAAAAGAAAACCTCATCGACATTGGCGAAACGATAATGTCGGTCAAAAACAACTACCATTGGACCGACCAAGCAGCCCTCTCGGACTTTATTGCAAACGGAGATATGCTGCAAATCACACGAATATTCTCCTACGAAGACATCTACGACATGAAATTTGCGGACATAGCCGTCAAGTTTATCGACTCACCCGAACAACACGAAATAGAACTCACAATCATCTTAGACACACTCTCCGACAATCAAGCCTCACTGTCCGAAGACAAACAACGCTCCCTCTACAACAGCCTCTACAATCACTATAGTCAATACTCTTCGGACAAAGCAGTAATAAGACAGATGATAAAACAAGACAAACACTACAACGCCCTGCAAGTCAAGTTCTCCAACGCCCTCACCTGCCACAAGGCACAAGGAGGAGATTGGCACACAGTCTTCATTCAACAAGGCTATTTCTCACAAGACATGCTCACACCCGACTATTTCCGATGGCTCTACACCGCAGTAACACGAGCCAAACAAAAGCTCTACTTGGTGAACTTCTCCGACGACTTCTTTCTTCAAGAGTAAGCACTGCTCACTCCTGCAAGACTATTTCGACACACAAACCTCCAAACACAAAAAGGTCCGAGGCAGGACGCCTCGGACACCACAAGAAAAAAGAACTTCCTCAAGAAAGTCTAATACCTTTCGTCTGCTATTCTACAACTATCTTGGTTGAGTTTACACTCTTGCCGTCTTGAATCCTCAAAACATACGCTCCCGAAGCCACATTGTTCAAGTCAAACACTCTGTCGCTTGTCTCATAGACCTTTTGTCCCAATGCGTTATACACTTCTGTACGAACACTCTTGCCTCCGTAAACTCTGATTGAACGATTGTTGTTCACAACTCTTATGCTCTCTGCTTCGGCAACATCTGCTATCGAGACATTGTTCTTGGTTATCAAGAGTTTGAAACGGTCTGCGTTTTCGCCCTCTGCAATATCGGTAGTGTAAACATCTCCTTCGCTCATCTCCATTTCCACTGCTCCGTCAAGCAAAGTAAGAGAGTATCCCTCAGGAATGTTGTCGGCAACAATCTCCACGCTGCGACTTTCAGAAGACTTAACGTTCATTGTTGCTGTGTAGTTCGCAGAACTTACCTCCTCTTTGCAAAGCTCTATTCCGTTGCAAACCAAGTAAGGCTCTGCCACACTGCCGTCTCCAAACATCTTATTTGCATCAAAAATATCGTATCCGTCAGAAGCATCATCGTTTTGTGCAAACATAACAGGCACTTTGTAGCCCTCAGTCGAAACAGACACCCTTACAAACTCACGCTCTGCACTCTTGCTCTTGGCAGTTGAAGTTGAGTATTGATCATTGTTGAATTGGATTTGTCCGTCATTTGATGCCATATTTACAAAGAAGCCTTGTCCCACATTGATTGTTCCGCTTATTACATTCTCATCAAAGGTACTTCCGTTGTATTTGTAGACACAACCGCCTTGAATAATACCCGGATTGGCATTGAGAAACTTTGTTATATCCAATGGGAACGAGAATGGATTTGCCAAAGCGAACCAACGACCGTTTTCATTGCTGCCTGCAGTGCTTGAATATGTCATTCTTCTGTTTTCATTTGTAACAACAGAAGAAGCAGTTATTGTATAATCGTTTGCGGGCCAAGCAAATATACCTTGTCCGCAAGGAAGAGCGTCTTGTTGTCCGCCTTCAATCCAGTGAAGATAGTTCTCCGTCCATTGATTTGTACCATAGTCAAATGCCAAAGCCCAAATCGAAGGAGCACCATCAGCTGCCAAAGGTGAAATATTCTCAACATGAGGAAAGCCTATGAAGTTCCATTTGTTTGCCGTCAAAGAAATGGAAATGCTTTGATTTCCCTGATAACCAATAACCACAGCTCCCGGAACGATAGTTACCGTTCCTCCGGTGATTGTAGCAGTTGTAAAATTAACCACAGCTCCCGCAGCGATATTTACCGTTCCTCCGTCGATTGTAATAGTTCCCGTTATGCTTGAACCTTGATTGATATTCACAGTACCACCACTTACGGTAAGATTTCCGTTGATTGTTCCGCTATTTGTAAGAGTTCCTCCGCTGATTGAAACATCTGCATTTATAGTTCCGTTTGTTTTATTATCCAAAGTACCATTATCTATGGTCAATATTTCACTTGCAGTAATCGTTCCGCTGTTATTCAACGTTCCTGCTATTGTTATGTCATCAGTTACTTCAAGGCTCTGTCCGTTATTGTTCAGTGTTCCGCCTTCTTGTATCGTTAAATTTCGTGCCTTTGCAGTATATCCTACTGCAATATCTATGATATGGGGGTTTATAATTCTAACATCGTCGTTAGAAGTTGGATTAAATGGTTTTCCTCTCAAACCGTTCCAGATACTTCCGTTGTTTGCAGCCCAATTTCCGCTACTTTTACTTGCCAAAATCCTATTTTCTTCCTGTCCAAACGCACTTACAACAGAGACCAATACAAGAGCCAAAGCAAAAATACTTAATCTTTTCATCGCCTATTCCTCCTTTTTGTTGTTTTGATAAATCTTTACTCCTGCAAAACTGCCTGCCAAGCCGAGCAACAAAAGTGTTGCAGGGGCAAGAGGTCCTTTTACTTGATTGGTGTTGTCTTCCGGACTATTAACACTATAATTTCTTTGAGGCGGAAGCGGAACGCTTGGTGCGAAAGCATAGCTTGCAATGCCGAAGACACTCAGAGTGAGTGCCAAAATCAATTTCTTTTTCATTGTTGTTCTTTTTACGTTTAACTTCTTTTTTAGTTTTGGTCAAACAGCAAGTGGAGCTATTTAATCAACTGCAAAAATATGACACTTCCAAACAATCTCCAAATCGTTTGATTTCCAAAGAAATTGATTTAACATTTGAAGTCATTGTTATTTAACTCAAATTAAATTATGCCTTTGGGGGGGTATTAAGAAAGTGCTTAGTAGAGTTATTAACATTTAAGGGTAATTACAAATTCGGGCTGTTGATAACAAAGGAACTTTCTGTTTATTGGTTCATTTTTAACATTTCAAGAGCGATTTTTTGTGCCGATTTTTCGCCATTTAGACCTCATTTGACGCAAAAAAATCATCATTTTGACAGCAAAAAATCACCATTTTGACACTCGCTTTTGCCCTTTTTCTGCAAAAATTGATTGGGCGAATAGGAGGTTATAGGTAGTTTATAGGGCTTCTATGGGATCTATGACCTGATATGTTGGTTCGATAAAACCAGAATAGCAAAAGACATCAACAGAGGCTTTGTATTTTCTATATCAAAGAGATTTTGTGATTGTTGTTTCTTACTTTTTGTTCAACCCTCGGGCTGAAAGCCCAAAAGCAATTAGCTCGGGGCAGAGCCTAAACGTCGCCCCGAGTGAAGCGA
>SAMEA3663010__coassemble_65_pt1 | contig 60810 bp, 53 predicted proteins | sample SAMEA3663010__metabat2_low_PE_013 | metagenome-assembled genome bin SAMEA3663010 (sample SAMEA3663010) | pig gut metagenome | biome: pig gut; feature: pig-associated habitat; material: faeces | place: France | collected 2012 | reverse complement strand
GGGACTTCGGGGAGGAATTTTATGCTCTTGGGAGTTTTACCGGACAGCAATATTTCAAATTATCCCCTAACAACATCTTCTATTGTCTTTATCTCATCTTGCAAAGCATTTATCGCTATCATCTTCTTAATATCTTCACTATTAGGTTCCTTTAGCTTAAGTATTCTAGCATATTCATATTTAGCCAATGCTGCAAAAATCAATTTATTATAAAAACACAAGGACATATCTCTTCGTGATACTGAACCTCTTGATATATAATTTTCCGCATAACATGTAATACAGATATTGACAAAAGAACAACCTGCACAACATGACTCTTCTATTTCATTCAAATTACTAAAATTGATTTTGCTAAGTTCTCTAGATATTTTTTCTCCACCTATTGACGGAAAACACATATGACACGGGTAAAACATCTTTGTCTGAAAGTCATAAGCCATCGTATCTCCTAATGAACAAGATGAATAAAATCGGTTTTTATATAGTGTTCGTGAAATATCATAACTATAAAATAACCATGGTTCAAGCTGAGGGTTGTCTAAATAAAACTCTGAAACATAAAGCAATTGTTTATAAAGTTCCTTTTCTAAATGACAATTTTCCCAATCAGTCATCAATGAAAAATGAGAAAGAATATTTTTAATACCTAAAGAAGCCATATACTTAACATTTTCAAAAATGTAAGGAACTGTTTCAGGAGTAATAGTCATGTTCACTCGAATATTAGGCCAAGTCCTTAAGAAAAAAGATACATCAATTAGTTCAAATGAATTCGGACGATTTATATCACTTGATATTTTGTCCCCATCCAAACTTAATTTAACAGTGATTTTATCTCGATTTTCGTACAACCAATCCTGAATCTCTCCATGAACTAACGTGCCATTAGTAGTAATATGAAAATGATAGTATTCCGCAAATTCTTGTTTCCACAGAGTTTCGCACAACCTTTTTATTTTTGAAAAAACAAGAAATGGCTCCCCGCCATGAAACTTTATTTTAGTACCATATTTTGTTGGGACTTTCAAAATTTCTATAATTTTTTCAAGAGCCTCATAGTCATTAAATTCAGTATTTTCTTTGTTACGTTCGTAGCAATAAATACACTTCAAATTGCAAGTTGAATTTGTCGCAATACAAATTTTTCTACTATATTTTGGATATTTTTCCATAAAACACATTATTTTTTTTGTTACAGGAGATAAGCACTAATCATAAAAGTTATTTACAAAACTCTAATACTACTATACACATAAGTTAACGTACTAATAATCTTTTACGCTATTTAGCTTTGTAATCTATCATTTATTTTTCAGAATTTCACCTCAGCAACAAATGCATCGGTTACATAATTTTCTCTATTAAGAGGACGAGAATTTAAGACTTACTCATATCTTACAATCATTAAATCAAGAACCTAAGAAAAAACCCTCATAATAAAAATTACAAGGGTTCTTTATTTAAAAATTCAAATTACCCCAAGGCCACACACAATCATTTCCTATTTTTTGCTCTGAAGCACATTCTTTTTCTATTGATTTCGCATCATTATTTGAGAATTTCTCAAGCCATGCTTTAATCAATTGAGGTTGAATTTCTAACCGACTAATAGTACTAACGTCTAACGTTGCAATATTACCATCTTGATTCATAATACTGATATTTTAAAATAGGCTCTAAAAATCAATTATCCATTTGAGTAAAGCAGAGAGCCTAGTTATACTACTTTACTAAAAGTTAGTCTTGCAAAGATACATAATTAATTCAATATTCCAAATATAAAATACTAAACTCGTCGTTTCCTCCTTTTTTAATTTGGTTTCCAATTCAATTGACAAAGGTATAAAACTTTCATAAACCGACAAAATAATATCTCGCAAAGGTTGCAAAGAACGCAATGAGCTCTGAGCCTTGAGCAGTGGGCTTTGGGCGTTGAGCGGTAAGCTTTGAGAATCATTTAAGCAACTTTCGGCTCGCTTCTCTCTGCTCATAGCTCATTGCAAGCAAGATTTGCGGACTTTGCGTCTTTGCGAGAGACTCCTGAATTTTACTCTCGGAATTTTTCCGCTAACTGATACCGGCAGTACCAATTACCGGTATTGTCAGTACCAATTACTGATTATTGCTGTCCGGTAAAACTTTTGCAAAGGAAATAAATTAGGGCTGACACTTCTCACGAGGTATCAGCCCTTTTGGTTATCTTTGTTTTTGAGAAATTAAAATATAACCATGAGCAAAGATAGTCATTTTACCGGACAGCAATAGCTTTGAAACAACTATCCCAAAAGCTCTTTGACCATTGTCGAAACCAATTTGTTGTCGGCTCTTCCTGCAAAGGCTTTTTGTGCCGCACCCATCACCTTGCCCATATCTTTCATTGAGCTTGCTCCGGTTTGCTCTATGATTTGCTGCAATGCCGATTTAATCTCTTCTTGGCTCATTTGCTCGGGAAGATATGCCTCTATGACCGATTGTTGAAAGCTTTCTTCCTCATAAAGGTCCATTCTGTTTTGTTCTTTGAACAACTGAGCCGATTCTTTTCTTTGTTTTACCAACTTTTGAAGGCATGCAATTTCTTCTGCTTCGCTGATAGGCGTTGCCGAACCATTGGTTTTCAAAAGCAGAATGGCAGATTTGACGGCTCTGAGGGCGTCCAATTTTCTTTTTTCCTTTGCCAACATTGCCGATTTGATTTCGGCGTTAATTCTTTCTTCCAATGACATAATTCTTATGTGTTTTTATTGTTGTTGTGTTAATATGTTTCTGCTCCGATTTGTGCAAGATTTTGTTCTGCTTCTCGTCTTATTGCCATAAGTTCGCTGCTTGTCAGAGGAGGAACAAGGTTTAGTTTTTGCATTTGCTCCAAGGAATCGAACAAAAAGCTGCCATAGTCGGTCGAATGTCGGTAAATAAGCCTCAAATCGGGATTTGACACTGCTATTGCGACCACCTGAGCCATGTTTCCCAAAGGTTGGCGGTCGATATGGCTGTAACGACAGCTCCATTTGACCTTTGTTCCTTTGTTTTCGATGCTTTCTATCGTCAAACCGCCCTCACAGCGTTCCGCACTCTGCTTTGCAAGAGCCAAACCCAAACCAAAATGTCTTTCTTGCCGCCTTGTGGAGCAACAATCTGTCGCAACAAGCAATTTTTCTTTGCTCATTCCGCAACCATTGTCCTCAACCGTTATGCAGAACAAGTCTTTTGCTTTGCTTTCTTCTATTGAAAGGCTCACAAGGCTTGCTCCGGCTTCTGTGCTGTTTGCAATCAAATCCAAAATGTGAGAAGACAATTCTTTCATTTGAGAAATTCATATATTGCAACGGCTGTGTGGAAAGTGTCTTTTGAAGATTGAAAGACCGCAATTTTCTCTTTGCAACAAAGGTTCAACATCTCCTTGTCGGAAATCGCACTCTTTGAGAGAACTATGCAGGCAATTTTTGCCATAGATGCCACAGCTGCCACGTTTTTGTGGCTTTGAACGGTAATCCATACGCTGTTTTCCTTTGCACAAGAGAGAACATCGCTCAGCAAATCGCCGCAATAAATGTCGAAAATCTCGTTTTCTTCCGACATTTGCGGAGTTAAAAGTTCCAAACAAGGCAGGGCAGAAAGGTCTGAGGCTTTCATCTTGTTTGCAGATCGTCTTTATTGAAATCTCTTTTGTATCTCTTCTTTCAAGAAATCCTGAGCCAATTCAATCTGACTTTCCTTTCCTGCAAGCATTTCAAACAATCTGCCTGCAAAAGCGGTGGGAGAGAGGCTTTCGCCTTCTTTTGCCTGAATTGAATTGATGGTGTTTATCATGTCCTCTTTGGCATTTTTGATGTAAACCCACGCCTGTGAAGATATGTAGAGCTGTTGCGAAAGGTTATGCTCAAATTCGTCTCTTATGTTTTGAATCATGACATCTTTGAGCAACTGTGTACTCATCTGAGGCTGATAACAACGCAACACAAGGTTGTTCGGCGTCATTCTTTCCAAGAAAAGCACCAAGCGTTCGTAGGCTTGCAGCTGTATGGGGGTAACAACCTTTCTCACTTCGCTCTCTTGAATTTTCTGTATTTCGAGAATGGTTTTCTTTTGTTCGTTTTCGATGAATTTTTTTGTTGTCTCGCTGCTGTAAAACTCCTTTACGATGACAACCAAAGCCAATATGGCAACAATGATTACTGATACTGTCATTTTCGTTCTATGTTTTTTTGTTTTTAATCGAGTTTCAGAACGGCAAGAAATGCCGATTGAGGCACTTCCACACTGCCTACCTGTCTCATTCTTTTCTTACCTTCTTTTTGTTTTTCCAACAATTTGCGTTTTCGGGATATATCTCCGCCGTAACATTTTGCAGTTACGTCTTTTCTAACCGCTTTCACTGTTTCGCGAGCAATGATTTTTGAGCCTATTGCAGCCTGAATTGCTATGTCGAACTGCTGTCTCGGTATGAGTTCTTTGAGTTTTTCGCACATTCTTCTGCCAAGAGGATAGGCATTGTCGAAGTGTGTGAGGGTCGAAAGGGCATCTACGGGATCGCCATTGAGCAAAATCTCCAACTTGACGAGCTTTGAGCGTTGGAAAGTCGAAGGGTGATAGTCAAAAGAGGCGTATCCTTTCGATATAGATTTGAGCTTGTCATAAAAATCGAAGACAACCTCACCCAAAGGCAGCTCAAAAGTTATCTCTGCACGGTCTGTCGAAAGATAATGTTGGTTTTTGAGTACTCCTCTTTTTTCGATGCAGAGCGTTATCACAGGACCTATGAAGTCTGTCTTGGTGATTATCGACGCCGAAATGTAGGGTTCTTCTATGTAATCAATGTAATTCGGCTCGGGAAGCCCCGAAGGGTTATATACATCGATGACTTCTCCCTTTGTTGTGTGGACTTTGTAGTTCACGTTGGGAACGGTGGTGATTACATCCATGTTAAACTCTCGTGTAAGACGCTCTTGAACTATCTCCATGTGCAGAAGCCCCAAAAATCCGCAGCGAAAACCAAAGCCCAAGGCGAGTGAGCTTTCGGGTTCGAAGGTTAGTGAGGCGTCATTGAGCTGTAATTTCTCTATACAGCTGCGAAGTTCCTCATAATCGTCCGAATCGACAGGATAAATTCCTGCAAAGACCATGGGTTTTACGTTTTCAAATCCGTCAATCGCCTTTTCGCAAGGATTGATTGCCGAGGTGATTGTGTCGCCCACCTTTACTTCGGTCGAAGTCTTTATTCCCGAAATGATATACCCCACTTCGCCGCAGGAGAGCTTGTTTTGAGGAATGAGTTTAAGCCCCAATACTCCTATTTCGTCGGCAGTGTATTCTTTTCCCGTATTGACAAATTTGACCTTGTCGCCCTTTTTCAGCTCTCCGTTCATTATTCGGAAGTAGGAAATTATACCTCTGAAAGAATTGAAGACCGAATCGAACACCAAGGCTTGCAGTGGTGCGGTGGCATCTCCCTTTGGAGCGGGTATGTCTTTGATAATTCGCTCCAATATGGTCTCTATTCCGAGACCTGTTTTGCCGCTTGCAGGAATTACATCCTCAGGTTTGCAACCTATAAGCTCGACAATTTGGTCCGTAACTTCTTCGGGCATTGCGTTTGGCAAGTCCATTTTGTTCAAAATGGGAATTATTTCCAAGTTGTTGTCAATCGCCTGATAGAGATTGGAGATTGTTTGAGCCTGAATGCCCTGAGTAGAATCCACAATCAACAATGCTCCCTCGCAGGCTGCAATCGAACGCGAAACTTCATACGAAAAATCGACATGACCCGGGGTGTCTATCAAGTTCAAATGGTATTCTTCGCCCTCAAATTGGTATTTCATTTGAATGGCATGGCTTTTGATTGTAATGCCTCTTTCTTTTTCCAAGTCCATATCGTCCAAAACCTGAGCTTCCATGTCTCTTTGGGACACCGTATTGGTAAATTCCAACAGTCTGTCTGCCAAAGTACTCTTTCCGTGGTCGATATGTGCAATTATACAGAAGTTTCTAATGTTTCTCATAACGTGAGGGAGTTTCCAAATGATGTTTTTTATCGTCTATATTGTGCAAAGGTACGAAAAAAAATGAGAAAAGACACCGAAAACACTTCTTGCCGAAAGAAAAAACGCTCCTTCGGCTCTACCTAATCGGAAGAAACCGCTACCAAAGAACTTCTTTGACGATTTTGTCAAAAGAAACCTCGTAGCCAAATTGGACAAAAACGCTTCTTATGTACTCTTGTTCTTTGGGAGTAATGAGTTTTTTGGCATTTCTTCTTCGGAAATATTCCGTCTGTCCGAAGTAATTGTAGAGTCGTTTTCTGATTTGAGCGATGTCTTTTGCCTTCACGTCTTCAAAAGACCCTCTCATACCGTATGCTATGTCGCTTTTTTTGTTTTCGACATAGTATTTGCAGTTGTCGGTGTCAAGCATTCGATGATTTAACACCATGAAAACATTGTCATTCTCTTCACTATATCGGGCAGAAATGCGACGCATACATTTTTCTGCAAGCGGACACTCGTCGTTTAAGCAGTTCAGATAGTTAAATGGTCTATTTTCAAAGTTTATACCTGAGGTTTTCATGTCGATAGATCTTTGTGTTTCTTTCATTTTAACGCTTTTTCTGAAAACGTTTCCAAGTTTGCAAAAAGTATATGGTATTACCAAATTTTTTTCTTGTTGGTAATACCATTACCAGCCTTATGGTAATACTATTACCAAGCCCATGGTAACACCATTACCTTCCCATGGTAATACCATTACCACGGCTTGGTAATCCTATTACCACGGCGAAAAAATTTTTGGTAGTCTCAAAACCTATCCCGAAAGTTCGGTTTTTTTGCACAGACTTTTGAAAAAAAAGTGTCAGAGAGCCGATTATATGTCGAAAGTCTTGTTCGGTTTGAATTTCTTTTGTACTTTTGCCAACCAAAAAGATAAAACCATGGATTTTACAGCTACACTTAAACAAGCAGGTAACGTATTGAAAACCTCAAAGTTCTGGATAGAACTGTTGATTATGACCGTCGGCATGATGGTTACGGCTTGTGCAGTTTATTATTTCCTTGTTCCGAGCAAGTTGATTATAGGAACGATTTCGGGATTGTCGATTGTTTTGAGCGGAGTTTCTGAACAACTGTTCGGAGTAGCCCTGCCTGTTTCGACGGTAATCTTCGTTATCAATGCAATTCTCTTGGTTCTCGCATATTTTCTTATCGGAAAAGAGTTCGGAATAAAGACCGTTTATACAGCACTTATACTCGGTCCGATGATGAGAGTTTTGGAAACCTATTTCCCATACGAGAACTTTATAAGAGAAGGAGGTTCGATACCATCTGTAATGGGCGATATTTGGTTTGACCTTTGCTGTTTTGTTCTTCTTTTGAGTGCGGCACAGACCGTTCTTTTCAAGATTAACGCCTCTACCGGCGGACTTGACATTTTGGCAAAGATAGTAAACAAATACCTGCACTTCGACATAGGAGCATCGGTTGCCGTTGCAGGAGCTGTGATTTGCTGTACTGCATTTGCCATCAACCCTTTTCACATGGTTGTAATCGGTTTGATAGGAACGTGGATTAACGGTTTGGTTGTCGATTACTTTACCGCAGGGCTGAACAACAAGAAAAGAGTCTGCATAATCTCATCTCAACACGAGAGATTGAGAGATTTCATAGTCAATGACTTGGTTAGAGGAGTTACTCTCTACGAAGTAACCGGAGGATACAGCAATCAAAAGAAAGTAGAGATAGAAGTGCTGCTCAACAAAGACGAATTTACAAGGCTGATGAAACTTATCGAGCAAGAAAAGATTGATGCCTTTGTTACGGCAGGCAATGTGAGCGAAGTTTACGGCTTGTGGGCAGGCAAAAACAGCAAACAAAGACGCAAAATCTGAGTTTGGCAACAAAGTCGTCGTTTTTTCGAAAGCAAAAAACAATGGAAAAAGGTACGGTCATAAGGACTACGGGGAGCCATTACACGGTAAAAAATGCCGAAGGCGAAGAATTTGAATGTTGTATCAAAGGCAAGTTCAAGATAAGCGGCATCAAATCGACCAATCCCGTTGCCATTGGCGATAAGGTAGAGTTTATCCCTTCCGACAAAACATCGTACGGATTGATTTGTGCTATCGAACCAAGACAAAACTACATCATAAGAAAAGCAACCAAACTCTCAAAACAAACACATATCATAGCCTCAAACATGGATCAGGCATTGCTGATTGTTACAGCCGTTTTGCCACGAACAAGCACCGGTTTCATAGACCGATTTTTGCTTACCTGCGAGGCATACCACATTCCCTGCATATTGGTCTTCAACAAAACAGACCTTTATGAGAAAGAGACCAAAGAATATGCCGATTATGTGAAGTCAATCTACGAAAAGGTGGGCTATCGCTGCATGGAGACTTCTGCAATCGAGAAAACAGGCATAGAAGAGTTGAAAGAAGTACTGAAAGACAAGACTTCGCTTCTTTGCGGACACTCGGGCGTTGGCAAAAGTGCCTTGGTCAATGCCTTGGACTCAAACCTCAACCTCAAAACATCGTCCATATCTTTGAGCAACTTTAAGGGAAAGCATACCACAACCTTTGCACAAATGTATCCCTTGGCGTTTGGAGGCAACATAATAGATACTCCGGGCGTCAAATCTTTCGGTATGGTCGATTTTGCCCCCGAAGAAGTTGCCGGATACTATCCCGAAATGAGAGAAAGGCTGTCGGAGTGTCGCTACTACAACTGTACACATATTCACGAACCCGATTGTGCAATCAAACGTGCGGTCGATAATGGCGAAATATCACAGGAGAGATACTTAAACTACCTCAACATCGTCAATGGAGAGGAAGTGCAAATGCAACAATGGCACACCAAATAACAAAACGAAAGACATGAGAGCTGTAATACAAAAGGTAAAACGAGCAAGACTGACAATAGACAACCAAGAGTACTCAAAGATAGACGAAGGATTGATGGTGCTGTTGGGAATTGAAGACAGCGACACAGAAGACGACATAACTTGGTTGGCAGACAAGATAAGGAAGCTGAGAATATTTGAAGACGAAAACTCGGTTATGAACCTTTCTGTCGAAGATGTGAAAGGAGAGATTATGATTGTGAGCCAATTCACTCTCCATGCAAGCACCAAGAAAGGCAATCGTCCTACATATATTCGTGCATCAAAGCCCGAGTTTGCCAAACCAATGTATGAGAAGTTTGTTTCTTACACCAAGGAAACTTTTTCGGGAAATGTGGTTACCGGAGTGTTTGGTGCAGATATGCAGATAGAGTTGGTGAACAACGGACCGACCACAATTTTAATTGACACAAAAAACAAAGAATAATAAGGAATAAGGAGTAAGGAAATGAAAACTCTGATAGTGGTATTGGGAGCAACCATCGTTTTGTTGGCATTGAGCTTTTGCTTTATAGGAATAAAGATGTTTGTAAAGAAGAACGGAGAGTTCAAAAGACGTTGTGCGAGTGTCGATCCGATAACAGGCGACCGCACCTCTTGCGTTTGCGGCAAAAGCAATGTGTTTTCCGACAGCTGCAAGAGCGACAAGAAATACAATCCCTTGGAAGTAAACAAAGAACTTTTGGAAGAAACAAGATAAACTCCCGAAAACTCATCTTCAAAACGATAACGCACTTCGACCGATTGTCGAATTGGTTTTAGATTTTTGCCTGTCGGTGCTTTGTAAGGCAGACAGAGAGGCTTCTATTTCCCCAACTGTTTGAGTTTTTTGCGAGCCTGAGTAACGTAGAGGCTTGTAGGATAGTCCAAAATTATTCTTTGGTAGTACTCTTTTGCCGAAAGAGTGTCATTATATTGGTTTTGAGCAATGTCGGCAAGCTGCATGAGAGCATCGTCTGCCGTAAGGTCGTAAGGATATTTCAAAAGCAACTCTTTGAATAGGCTGTCTGCTCGCTCAAATATTCCTTGCTCTTTTGCCATTACGGCTCTCAGATAGATACATTCGTCAAACACAGGGTGGTAAAGATAGCTTTGCATAATCGTATCAAGGTATGCTTCGGCATTGTCGTAGTTGCGATATTCTCTTTCTCTTTCGGCGTAAGCAAACCATTGCATTGCTCGGAAAGTACTGTCATCATCGCGACTATCTTCAATCAAAACGCTATATTCCAAGGCATCGTTGGCAATCAGCTTGGTTGTTGAAGCCCTGAGAGCCTTGAATTGCGACAACGCCCACTCAATTTCGCCATTGTAATAGCTCAACATGGCTTTGAAAAACTTGGCTTTGTCGCTCAAAGGCGAGTTGGGACAATCCTTTTCGACCTGCCAACACAAAAGACTTGCCTGCCAGCTGTCTCCATTCACGTTGTATATCTCTGCACTCAGCAGTTTCATTTCGGCTTTTTGGTTTGTCGAAAAAGAATTTGAGGCGATACATTGAGACAAAATATCGACAGCTTTTTGTGGTTGCCCTGCATGGAAAGCCAACAGCTCACAATCTTGCATTATAGGGGTGAAATTGTCTCTCGAAAAGCCATATTTGTTAAAAATGTCGTCAAATAGTTTGAGTAAATTGTCAAGAGGCTTTTTGTTTGAGGGGTTTTGCATGAATGCCTTGTACTTCACGTTGGCATATCCCGAAAGACATCGTTGGTAAAAGACGTTTTCTTCTCCCTTGTCGATAATATATTTGTATGCTTTCTCGGCAGGGATTAACCGCTCGGCGTTATCCATGTCTGAAGCAAAGTCTGCAACCGTTGCACCGCTGCTGTGGTCAAATGTCCTGTCGATTTGTTTTGCCATCTCGAAAGCCTTGTCCGTTTGGTCCGCTTGACAATAAAGCCACAGACCGAATTGAGCAATCGGAAGATTGTTTTTGTTTGTTTTGTAGAGCTTTTCCCAGTTCGTTTCGACAGATTTGATGAGGTTTGCCGAGTCTTTGGCAAACAATGCCGCAAGATTGGTTTGTATTCTCGGAATGTTGAGAGGATTTTCTTCCAACATCAAAAGGTATTCCTTGGCAATGGATTCATAATCTCCCTCTTGAAGGAAGATATTTCCGAGCTGAAAGCCGTAAGCCGACTTGTCGTGCAACAATTCTCTGCCTTTGAGAAAGACCTTTTTCGCTTGTTCGGTATTTTTTGAGTACATGAACGCATTTCCTATGCGTTGAATGTCGGAATTGTTGGCTTTGAGGTTTTTGAGAATGCGTTCAAACTGCTTTTCCGCCTTTTTGTCGTTGCTGTTTTGCCGATACAGATTGTAGAGAACAACAGGCAGTTCGACCCTTTGAGGAAACGCCTTGATTGCTTCTTTGAGACATTTTTCCGCTCCCTCAATATCTCCGTTGTCTTTCAACAGATTGAAAAGCAAATCATAGACCTTTTCATCTTTATTCTTTTTCAGGTAGTCCTGATAGAGGTTTGCAGCCTCTTCCCACCTGCCATCTGCTTCCAAAGCGGCAGCTTGTCCGAGCGAAACGTCCTTTTGGGCAAATGCAGCTTGGAAATACAGCAACACAAATGAGGAAACTATCAGAGCAACCCTCGGCATGACATTACAGAATGTTGGCAACCTGTTCTTTAATCTTTTCAAGCTCGTCTTTCATCTTGACAACCAAGACCTGAATGTCGGCATCGTTTGCCTTAGAACCCAAGGTGTTAATCTCTCTTCCCATTTCTTGGGCGATAAATCCCAACTTCTTTCCCTGACACTCCTCTTTGGAAAGACATTGCAAGAAATAGTCGAGGTGTTGTCTCAAACGTACCTTTTCTTCTGTGATGTCGAGCTTTTCGATGTAGTAAATCATCTCTTGTTCGAGGCGGTTGTCATCTGCCTTTATGCTTTCAATCTCTTTCAATCGGGCAATCAGTCTGTCTTTTATTCTCTCACATCTTCCGGTTTCGTACTTCTCCACTTCTTTGAGAAGTTCTCCTATCAGGTTTATTCGTTTTTCAAAATCCTTTTCCAATATTGCACCCTCACAAACTCTGTATTGGTCCAACTGTTCGGCAGCCTTGTGAGCCAAATCGAGAAAAGCAGCTTTTTCTTTATCGTCAAGCTCTGTTTGTTCGCCGCCTTTGACCTCGGGTTGATTGAGAACGTATGTCAAAAGGTTGGTTGTGTCTGCCCCAACGCTCATTGCAAGAGAGTAAAGCGATTTGTAAAGACTGACAAACGCCTGAGCGTCAATTCCCAAAGCCACTTCGGCATTTGTTTTCTCTATTGTGGCAATACAATCTATCTTTCCCCTTGTGAGCTTTTCCGAAAAGATATTTCTTATTTCAAGTTCCAATTCTCTGTAACGCACGGGTAGTTTTATCGAAGCGTCCAAAGCCTTTCCGTTTAATGATTTTATCTCCAAGGCAATCAAGTAGTCTCCGCATTGAGCCTTTGCCTTGCCAAATCCTGTCATCGATTTTATCATATCGTATTCTGTTGTTTAGTCAAAAAAATCAAACAGCAAAAATACAAAATCATTTGATTATTCGTTGTATCAAATAGTCATTAGAACGAAATTTGTTATTTTTGCAGTAGAAACCAAAATAAACAGAGATTATGTATTGGATAATTTTCATAGGATTCAGCTTGTTGAGTTGGATTATCGGAAACCGATTGAATGCGAGCTTCAAAGCCTATTCAAAAATTCCGACCGAGAATAACTTTACGGGAAAAGAAGTTGCCGAAAAGATGTTACGCGACAACGATATAACAGATGTGAGCGTCAGATGTGTGGAAGGACAGCTTACCGACCACTATAATCCCGTTACGAAGGTCGTAAACCTTTCCAAAGCGGTATATTACGGCAACAGCGTGGCTTCTGCAGCCGTTGCAGCTCACGAATGCGGACACGCAGTGCAACACGCCGAAGGCTATGCTTGGTTACAGCTTCGCAGCAGCTTGGTTCCGGTTGTCAATTTCGCTTCCAAGTGGGTCATGTGGGTGCTTTTGGCAGGCATGATTTTGATTCAATCGTTTCCGCAGTTGCTTTTGGCAGGCATAGTATTGTTTGCATTGACAACATTGTTTAGTTTTGTTACTCTGCCCGTTGAAATCAATGCTTCAAAAAGAGCCTTGGCTTGGATAGACGCTCACAGAATAACATCAGACTCCACTCACCCGAAAGCACAACACGCTTTGCGTCTTGCAGCTTACACATACGTTGTTGCAGCACTTTCTTCCCTTGCAACATTGTTCTATTATGTGATGATATATTTGGGAGGTAGAGACGACTAAAAGCAATTTGAAATATGTCATTTAAGCAGTTTGTAAAAAGTAAAACCTTTTTCATTCATTTGGGACTGATAGTTGCAAGTTTCTTGTTGCTTTTGGTCATATCGTTTTTTGTTTTGAAGATTTACACTCGCCACGGACAAGAATACATTGTGCCTGATATTGAGGGTAAGGTGGTCAGCGAGATTGAACAAATGAGCGAAATGAAATACTTTGACTTGGTTGTGATAGATTCAATCTTCAAAGAAGACACTCCTTCGGGAACAATACTCAGTCAGGAACCCGTTGCAGATTCAAAAGTCAAGAAAGGAAGAAAGATATACGTTACAGTATCTTCTCTGAGTGGCGATGAGCTTAATATGCCCTTGTGTACAGACATCAGTCTCAAAACAGCGGTGCAGTCTCTTACCGACATAGGATTGAGAATTGGCAATATATCATTTCGTCCCGGTGATATATCAAACATTGTCATCGAACAGCGAAAGTCGGGTAAGATTATTCGTCAAAATGAGAAAGTAAGGCGTGGAGATGTCATCGACTTGGTTGTGGAAATGGACGTAAACAGCACTACAACCAATATGCCCGACATTTTGGGTAAGACAGAGGCAGAGGCAGAGAGGCTTTTGTGGTCGGCAGGTTTGAATGTGGGTAGAAAAACTTTTGACGGACAACAAGATAATAAGCATTCAAGAGTTGTAAGTTATGACCCTACTTTCAAAGGTCTTACACTCGGAACGACCATTTCTCTTCACTTTATCAATGATACCAAGAATAGTTACAAGAAAACTTTGAGACAATTTGAGGAACAACTGATATTGGAACAAAACGGCTATGAAGAGGAAGTTGAAGAATAGGTTTGACCAAAACAAAGCGATACTATGTATGCTTGTTTTGGTTTTTTGTTGCACAAGCTCGGCGTTTTCGCAGCTTATCCTTTGCCCGGCATCAAGACAAATTGACCAAAGCAACCTCACAAAGGTCGCAACCTACAATCTTTTGCCCTTTATAGATGATTTTTCAGACTATGAAGGTTTGCCAAATCAAAGCAAATGGCTTTCGGGAGGGGTTGTAATCAATCCGAACTATCAATTCAATCCTCCGACGGTAGGAGTTGCAACCTTAGATGCAACAGACTATTACGGCAAACTTTATAGCCAAACCACAGGAAGCCCTTTTGCAGCCGACACTCTCACAAGTCAGCCCATAAGACTTGACTCTGTTTTCTCCCCTCTCACACTTGCCCTTTCGGCAAAAGACTCTGTTTATCTCAGTTTCTTTTTTCAGCCTGCAGGAGGCGGAGCTAACCCATGGGAAACCATAGGAACTCAACCCTCGATGGCAGATTCTCTTATTTTGGAGTTCTATTCGCCTGCCGATGGTTGGAATTGGGTTTGGGCAAGCGGAGGATTGTCTTCCGACAGTCTCTATGCCAAGTATGGAACGTACTATCAATATGTGCTTATCCCGATTACAGACGAAAAATACTTCACAAAAGACTTTCAATTCCGATTTAGAAACATTGCTTCGCTAAACAATTCACCGCAAAATTACATATCAAATTGCGATGAGTGGAATGTGGACTATGTTTATTTGAACAAAAACCGACATTGCGGCGACACGGTGTTCAAAGACATCGCTTTTGTGGAACCGGCTCCCTCGATGTTGAAACGCTATCAGTCAATGCCTTCCCAACATTTCGCTCAGGAAGAAATGGCAGACACTTTGAGCATGAAAATCGTCAATCTGTACAATGAAGCCCTCAGTTCGACATACAAGTTTCAAGTCAAAAACGAAGAAGGTCTGCTGTTGTACTCATACGACGGAGGTTTTGAAAACATTTCACCCTATTCGGAGGCAAATCAATACCAAACTGCACCTACCCATGCACGTCCTACTCATGCGTTTACCTTTGATTTGGTTGCCAACCGCCGTTATGCTTTTGACATAGTGCATACAATCAAGCAGGGAGTTGGACAAGACAATCTCTCTGCAAACGACACGGTGAAATTTCGCCAAGTTTTCGATAATTATTTTGCATACGATGACGGCACTGCCGAAAACGGAGTGGGGGTAGAGCCAATCAGCGGTTCACATCTTGCAATAGCCTATACCCTCAATGCAATCGACACACTCTCTGCCGTAGATATTTACTTCAACCGCTCGTTGAATGATGCCAACTTCAAACCTTTCTATATTTGTATTTGGAATAGCGAAAACAATCTTCCGAAAGAAATCATATACAAAACCGAACGCCTCACTCCCGAGAGCGACAGCTTAAATCAATTTGTGCGTTACGTTTTGGAACAGGCAGTTTTGTTACCTAAGGGCAAGTTCTTCGTGAGCTTGCAAACCAAGGGGAACGACTATCTCAACATTGGATTTGACCGCAACACCAATTCTGCCGAATATACTTTCACAAAAACCACATCCGATTGGCAACAATCGTTTTTGAAAGGCTCTGTCATGTTGAGACCATGCTTTGGCAGTGCAGCAGCAGTAGGATTGGATACTCCGAAACAAAAGCAAGTAAGAGTATATCCAAATCCCACAAACGGCAAACTTATTACAGATGATGCAAGCGGCAGTGTCAAACGCTTGTTTGACACAAATGGCAGGCTTGTCCTTGAAACAAGAGACAACCAAATGGATTTATCCGGTTTTGACTGCGGCATTTACATTCTCCAAATCATCAATCGCAATGGTGAAACGCAGCACACAAAAATCATAAAGACCAAATAATGCAAACAGAAGAACAAAATATAAACGAAGAACAAGAACTATACGAAAACTATCGCATAGAGGTCGAGAAAGGTCAAAAAATCCTCAGGATAGACAAGTACCTCATGATGAGAATAGAGGGAACGAGCCGCAATAAGATACAAACTGCTGCAAAGGCAGGCTGTGTCAAGGTCAATAATGCGGTTGTAAAATCCAATTACAGGGTTAAAGGCGGCGATATTATACAGATTTTTCTCACTCGTCCGCCACAAGAGATAGAAATAATACCTCAAGACATTCCGATAGACATCGTTTACGAAGATGAAGACTTGGTTGTGGTCAATAAACCTGCCAACATGGTTGTACACCCGGGTTACGGGAACTACTATGGTACTCTTTTGAATGCTCTGACCTTCCATTTTGAAAAAAATCACAAAGCAGAAGGAGAAGCACCCAAGCCTTTGCTTGTTCATCGTATCGACAAAGACACCACAGGTTTGCTTTTGGTTGCCAAAAACGAGTATGCACAAACATTTCTCAGTAAACAGTTTTTTGAACATACCACTCAAAGACAATATATCGCCATTGTGTGGGGAGACTTTCAACAAGACCACGGAACGATTGAGGGAAATATAGGCAGAAGTCTCAAAGACAGAAAGATAATGGACATCTTCCCCGATGGAGAACACGGCAAGAGTGCAATAACTCACTATGAGGTGCAACAAAGATTTGGATATATCACCCGAGTAATGTGCCAACTCGAAACGGGAAGGACACATCAGATAAGGGCTCACATGAAATATATCGGTCATCCGCTCTTTGGCGACAAGACCTACGGAGGAGACAAAGTTCTAAAAGGCACTACTTTCAGCAAATACAAGCAATTTGTCGAGAACTGCTTCCAAATTTTGCCTCGTCAGGCTCTTCATGCCGCCACCATAGGCTTTATCCACCCCAAAAGCGGCGAAAAAATGTCCTTTACCTCTGATTTGCCGCAAGATATGCAGACTGTGATTGACCGTTGGACACAATACACAAACAACAGTAAACAATAGCAAAACCAAAACGGCGTTTCATCGGAATAAAACGGCGTTTTGAAAAAATAAAACGAAGAGTTATGAGAGCAAAACGAAGAGTTATTTTTGCAGTTGCGATGCTTACTATTTTTGCAGGCTGCGGCAACAAACGCTCACAAGATGACAAGGTGCTTTTCGGAGAAGACAAAGCTCCGAAAGAAACAATCACAATACACCGATTTGACAAGGCTTTGTTTGAAAGCGGAAACACTCCGACGGAACAATACCTTCTGTCAATCGAAAAGGACTTCAAACCCATGTTTGCGGCAAGCCTTTCAGACAAACAATATATGCAGGTTGTGAAAGCCTTTGTTCAAGACAAGCAAATGCAGTCTGTACACAAAACGGTGGTGCGCATGTATCCCGATTTGAAGTGGTTGGAAGACGACTTGGCAAAAGCGATGAGCAAAATAAGACAGATACGTCCCGACAGCACCAAGACAAACATATACACCCTCATCTTGGGACCGGCCGAATACTCCTTTGCTTATCAAAACCGCATACTTGTATATCCGGAGTATAGTGCCATAAGCATAGACCTTTATTCTATGGACTCTCTGTCTGACAATCCGTACTACAAAACCATGCCCGAATATCTCAGAGCAAGCCTCAAAAAAGAGAATATAGCACCCGACTATGTGAGAACCTACCTTCAAGAAATCACATTCAGAGATATACCTCTGTCATTTCAAAATCCCGAAGCCACTCTTTTGGATTGCATAATCGACGACGGTAAATACTCATACGCAGTTGCCGCTTTGCTGCCCGAATATGGGTTAAATACAATTTTTCGCTACACTCCCGCTCAGCAACAGTGGGTTGAGGCAAATGAATACAACATTTGGACCTACATAATTCAAAATCAGTTGCTCTATTGCAAAGACAGGACGAAATACCTCTCCCTCATTGCCGAAGGACCTTCGACAAAGGGCATAAACAATTCCCCTGCAAGAATAGGAAACTACATAGGCTACAAAATCGTTTGCGAATATATGGACAAAAATCCCATAACTCTCGACAGCCTTTTCAAGATTGACAAATCCGAACAGATACTCAAAGCTTCGGGATACAAACCCAAAAAGACTACAAAATGAAAAGAATACCACAAGCGTACAAATTGATTTTATCGAGATATGCTCTCAGCCTTCTGATGCTCTACATCACTCAGGTGGTGTTTTATCTTTTTAATACAGAACTCTTTCACATCGACGGCTTTTCGAGCGTTTGGAAGATATTTTGCGGTTGCACTCGTTATGCTCTTTCGTCTTTGAGCGTTTTTCTTGCACCCTATCTTCTTATGAGCCTGATTCCGCTTCCCTTTAAGTCAAACAAGATTTACAAAGCGGCAGAAAACATATTTTTTTACTTGGCAAACATCTTCATGATGGTGGTAAACCTCATCGATACGGGTTACTATCGTTTCACATTCAAGAGACTGACAGCCGACATTACAAGATATTTGGGAGTGGGAGGCGATTTTGATGAGCTAATTCCTCAGTTTTTGAGAGATTATTGGCACATAGTGCTTACGTTTATTGTTCTTTTGAGTCTTTTTGTTCTTCTTGACCGCCTGATACGCCGACGTTTTTCGGCAAAAGAAGAAATACATTCCGCAAAACAATATGCAACTCGCAGCATGGTGTTTGTCCTCTGTGTTGCACTGCTGATTGTGGCACAAAGAGGAGGATTGCAAACAAGACCTCTCAACCTCATGCACGCAAGTATGTATTGTGAAACTCAAAACACAGCACTTGTACTCAACACACCCTTTACTCTCTATCGCACATTTGGTAAACCAACCTTGAGCCCTAAGCATTTCTTTTCGGAAAAAGAAGTCAAATCAATCTACGACCCTCATATCACACCGCAAACCTCCACTTGGGCAGACACACTCTTTGCTTCACCCCTGCAAGTAGGGAAAACAAACGTCGTAATCATCGTTTTGGAGAGCTTTTCTGCCGAATACCTGAAAACATACAACACAACAGGCACGACTTACACCCCTTTCTTGGACTCTTTGGCACAACACTCCATAGTATTTCAAGGATTATCGAACGGAAAGAGGTCCATAGACGGAATACCTGCCGTTTTGTCTTCTCTTCCTTTGATGATGGAAGAAAGCTATCTTACAAGCAGCTATGGAGACAACAAATTGGGTTCACTTGCAGCCGACTTGTCAAAACAAGGCTATGCAACAGCTTTCTTTCATGGGGGATATAACGGTACGATGAACTTTGACAATTATGTCAAAAAGGTAGGATTTGAATACTACTACGGCAAAGATGAATACAACAACGACAAAGACTATGACGGAAATTGGGGAATATATGACGAACCTTTCCTTCAATATATGGTAAAGCAACTCGACACAATCTCAAAGCCCTTTGTGGCAAGCCTGTTCACCCTTTCGTCTCACCACCCTTACAGCATACCTGCTCAGCACAAGGGAAAATTCCCCAAAGGCAGCATGATAGTACATGAAACAGTGGGCTATACCGACTATGCGTTGAAGAGATTTTTTGAGCAAGCCTCAAAAAGCGATTGGTTCTCCAACACTCTCTTTGTCATAACGGCAGACCACAGTGCTTTAACTTCGCAAGAAGAGTTCAAAACCCAGCTCGGATTGTTCAAAATCCCAATGATTATCTACCACCCTTCACTTAAACACCATCTTGTGAGCGATATGACAATGCAACAGACAGACATCTATCCGACAATAGCTGACTTGCTACACTTGAAGAACGATATATTTTGCTTTGGTCGGAGTGTGTTCTCTCCACAGCAACATTACTATATGTATTACACCAACGGAGAATATCTTCTGCTTATGGACGGTTATTTGAGCAAGTACACAGAAGGTCATTCATTGGAGTTGTACTTTGAAAAAGAAGACCCCGGATTGAAAAACAACATAGCCGAAAAGTATAAAGACACAGCCGCCAAACACAAACGCTTTACCGAAGCCTTCATTCAGCAATACAACAACAACATTATCTCAAACTCCACCCACCCATAGTCGAAAAATGGAAACAAAAAAGAAGATACTGTTTATTGTCAATCCCATTTCGGGAGTCGGAAAACAAAAAGTGATAGAAAAAGCAGTCGAAACCTATCTTGACAAAGACAAGTTCGACTACCAAATCGCTTATACGGCATACGCACATCATGCAACGGCGATTTCTTTGGCAGCAGTGCTGAAAGGCTTTGACATTGTTGTGGCAGTGGGAGGAGACGGTTCGATAAACGATTGTGTCAAAGGCCTTGTCTCTACGGACGTAACCCTTGCCATAATCCCCACCGGAAGCGGAAACGGTTTGGCCCGCTGTCTCAACATACCCCTTTCGGTAGAACAAGCAATAAAAGCAATCAACCAAATGAAGACCAAACGGATTGATTGCATCAAACTAAATAACACAGTTTATGCAAGTATTGCAGGCATAGGCTTCGATGCCCTCATTGCTCGCGAATTTGCCAAAACGAAAACCAGAGGCTTTCAACCATATCTCAAACTTGTCCTGCAAAACTATCCGCAATATAAACCACAGAACTACACCCTGATAATTGATGACATAGAGATAAACACCCAAGCACTCTTTGTCAGCTTTTCAAACTCCAATCAGTTCGGCTTCGATGTTGAGATAGCAAACAACGCAAGCCTTTGCGACGGATTGATAGACGTGGTCATTGTACAAAAACCACCTTTGCCGCTACTGTTTTGGACAGCACAGTTGCTCTTTTGGAGAAAATTTGACAACTCAATCTACGTCAATGCTTACCAAGCCAAGAAAGTAACGGTAAAAAGCAACAATCCTACCGGAGTAAACTTGGACGGAGAATACGCAGAGTTTGACACAGACCTCACATTTGAGATAATGCCCGACAGCCTCAACGTAATCATACCCTGAAATTTGCAAATCGAAAACACAATACACAATGGGAAAGAAAAACAACAAGATAGGAGTAGTCTATTCGACCAATCCCGACTTTGAATACACATACGAAGAAGACGAAACAGTCGAAAGCCTGCCGCCACACAAGCAAACTCTCAAAATACAATTAGACAAAAAACAGCGGGCAGGCAAACAAGTAACCCTGATTGGCAATATCGTTGCCACAAGCGACGAGATCAAAGACCTATGTAAGGAACTGAAAGCCAAATGTGGCGTAGGAGGCAGCTGCACAGAGAGCGAAATCCTGCTGCAAGGAGACCATCGCGACAAAGTAATCGACCTTTTGACCCAAAAAGGCTACAAAACCAAACGCATAGGCGGATAAACAACAATTTACATACAGCTGTCTTCTTGTGAAACAAGGAACAAGAGGACAAGAACAACTTTGAAATTCTATTCGCAATAGCCGAAACGAAGTTCTACTAAACCCTAATTTGACTATGTTTTGCTTTCCTGTCCTCATTACATTGACGAAATGCAAATATGTCAGATTTTTTTCGTAACTTTGTCAAGTTGATTATCGGGGACTTGTATCGATATAAAGCATACTAATGAATAATACTTATGAGCAGATATGTGTATTCTTTGTCTGATTATCGGGCAATTAAAAAAGCAGAGATAGCACTTGATGGCCTTACCATTCTTGCAGGAGAAAATGGTAGCGGGAAAAGCACCTTGTCTGAGACCTTGTACCGCTTGACGAAGGTGCTGACCGAGTACGAACAGCTTATCGATAAAAAAGCTACCGGCGACATTTATTCGGCAATAAGACCTCTGCAAAAGGTAGATATGGTATTGCAGAGATATGTGCATCGAGAGCAGAATAGTGATTTTCAAATCGAAGAGATTTTGCATTTGGTGGAAAAGATTCGTGAAACAAAAAATCTTATCAGTGCTGAAGAATACGCATTAAAACTAATAGAAAAATATAGGGAACTATTAACAAAGGCTTTTGAAGTAACAAGGAATAAGGAGTTTTTAAGGTCTCGTCTGATGACTATTTTTGAGACAGAACAAGAGATGTCGGACGACAAATCTTTTGTTGAAAATGTTTTCAGCAAAATGGAAGATGAAATTGAGAATATTGCCAAAACTGCAAGACAGGATAAAATAGATAGAAAAAGAAAGACATTTGTAGATTTGATGCCAAGGATAGACATTTCAAATTTGCAATTATCGGAAGATGGAGTTGAGTTGCTTGACCAAAATCATTTTAATCAACTAATCAACATTAAGCGAGTAATATATTACAAGACGTACGAGCTTATGGATTACTTAGGGGATAAACTTTCTGATTTTTACTCATATTTATTTGAAACATCTCCCGAGTATCAAATGACACAAGAGGAGAGATTGTTGCCGATGAGGTTGCGTTCAATATTGGGGGGAACGATAGATAGGGGAGAAATTCTTTGGGGAGAACAGTTGCTATATCATAGAGATGATGGTCTCGAAATTCCGCTTAATCAAGCAGCCACAGGACTGATTTCTTTCTCATATCTTGCGAGATTGCTTGAAAATGGATACCTTAAGAAAGATACATTGTTGATAATAGATGAACCTGAAGCACATTTACATCCAAAATGGATTGTGGAATATGCTCGTATCTTGGTACTATTACAAAAACAGATAGGAACAAAGATACTAATCTCAAGCCATAATCCCGATATGGTTGCAGCTATTGACGCAATAGCACGAAAAGAAGGTGTTTCCGAAAGAACTAATTTCTACTTTGCCAAACCATCAGATACAAATAAGTATAAGTATATTTTTGAGAGACAAGACAATATTGGAAGTATATTTGACTCATTCAATATTGCACTGACAAGGATAGAAGAGTATGGCGAAGATTGAAAATGTTTATTTTGAGCATATATTTGATAGCAGTGTTGAATACGCTCCCTATCGCTATACATTCGGCGAAATAGTGCAGAAGGATAGTGGGAATAAAAACTTTGGTTTTAGTCCTCGAATTTTAGAAATGCAATCTTTGGATATTGACAAGATTGAAGAGAGCAAAGGTAAAGATAGAAATAGTACGATGGATTTGGCAATCGGTATAGCTGACTTTGACGATACTCATCGCAAATTTACTAAGAAGTATTTGTTGCTCATAGAGCTAAAACTCAATAGTACTGAATTTAATCTTAAACGTGCAGACTTATACAGCAAGGAGAAAAATACTCGTGCAATGCAATGGGGTAACCTCAGCCTTTGTCAAACAAGTGTTTTTGTGTTTCCCAAAAATGTTATAGGACAAGCAAAAAGCTACTTAAACAGATGGCAATTAGGCTCTGATGGCGCAAGTATGAAAAAATGGGTGTTTTTAAGTCCTGCAGACTTTGATGGATATATCAAATTTGAAGAAGATTATCCCTATAATCCTATTACAGATTTTGGAATTATTGACACCAAGATTGATTTCTTTTTATCAAATGAACAATTTGAAGATTGTGCAAATTATATCGATTCAGATGTGAAAAAGAAGTTGGAAGATTTTCACAATCATTACAACAAGCAAGAGGTCAGACATATTGTTGAAAATTTACAATCAACAAGTCAAAGAGTATATCCAAATCTGCCGGATAAAACGGATGCAGAATATTTGAAATTGGTGATAGCAGGTGTTATTGAAGAGTTCGCAAAGGATATGGATCATTGAAAAATGTTGTAATTTTGCACTTGATACGAGAAACTATGATTTTGAGTAGCAGATATAGAAATCGCTAATTGTTTGTATTTTGGTGTTGTATCATGAATGTACGAGTTGAGAGAATTTGCAATAAAGAGAAGAAAAAATGTTCAAAATAATTTGGGATAGAGAAACAGGAGGTGTACTTCTTGATACTAAGGTAACGAAAGATACTTTGGGGATCTCTCCTCGTCCTGTGTTTTTTGAAGAACTTGATTTACTCGGTTTGAAAGATCTCGGCTGGACTTATCCACAATGCAAAGAGCCTATTATGTGGGCTGTAAATAAGCAATATTGGTATCGTGGCATTATGCTATTTGAAGCTAAAGGAGCTAATATATATGATGCACCCTCGGTGGTTCTTGCACAGGGCATTAAGCCAATTGCTCTTGAAGCTGTAGATGTTGAGCTAATGTTGCGTCGCAACAAAGATAAAATGTTCCTCATCGAGAATGAGGCTATTGAATTCATTCGAGATACTTATACTATATATGCAGGAGTTAATCATGCTCACGACACTATCAAAGCCAATCAGGAAATAGATTTTGAGGTCCTTGCCGAACGTGCTGAAAAGCGAACCAAGCAGAAAATGGCTGTAGTGAAAGAAGACTGCGACAGCTTCGACGTTATGCCACTTGATGCTGCTAATGCAGCAGGGAAACGCGTGCTGCTATCGACACGCATCGACCGCTTTATCGCTTCTTTCTCAGGAGGCAAAGACTCGCAGGTGGTGCTCGACCTCGTGACTCGAGCAATTCCGTCCACTGCATTTGAGGTGATTTATTCTGATACGGGCTACGAGCTGCCGCCGTCGCTCGAACTATATGGGGAAGTAAAGCGATATTATGGAGAGCGTTTTCCATCTCTTAAATTCTCTATCGCTCGCAACCACGAGTCGGTGTTCAATTACTGGGATAAAATAGGCACGCCTTCAGACACCCACCGCTGGTGTTGCTCGGTGATGAAAACCGCACCACTTTATCGTATGCTTAAAGTTGATGGCAACAAGCAAGCTAGAGTGCTTACTTTTGATGGTGTCCGTGCCGAAGAATCAACAAGACGAAGTACTTATGAAAGAATTGGCAAGGGAGTAAAACATTCAACTGTTGTTAATGCGAGCCCAATCTTAAATTGGAGTACCATTGAAATCTTCTTGTATTTGTTGGGGCACAATTTGCCAATAAATCCTGCATACAGAAAAGGAGTGACAAGAGTCGGCTGTGTAATATGCCCATTTTCTTCAGAATGGAATGAAATGGTTGTTCGCAACTATTACTATGATGCAATTAGACCATTCCTATGCCGGATTGAAACCAATGTTAAAAAATTGGATATTCCAGATCCAAAAGAGTATATCGTATCTGGAAATTGGAAGAGAAGAGCTGGTGGTCGTGATATGACTCCAGATGCAAAGATTAACATTGTTTCTATAAAGCCAGATTTAGTAATTGAAATATATAATTTACACAAAAATATTACAACTTGGTTTCCTGCCGTTGGCATCTTCAATGGCAATTCAAAACATGGAAATATCAAATTCAATGGCAATGTTTTCAATTATTCAGTTAAGACATTAACTGATAAAATTGTAATTACGTTCCCAAGTGCTACTGCCGATGCTTTATTTATTGGACTCGTAAAAAGAGCCTTATATAAATCCACATTTTGTATAAATTGCGAGGCTTGCGAAGTTGAATGTCCAACTGGAGCATTGTCAATTTTACCTGAAGCTAAAATTGATTTAACGAAATGTATTCATTGTCACAAATGTCTTACTTTTCATGAATTGGGCTGTATTGTAGCACATTCGCTCAAGACAACAAATGATAAACCTACAAAAATGAAACTCATCGGATATAATAATTTCGGATTGAAAGAGGAGTGGCTCGATTATTATATGTTAAACCATGAAGACTTCTTTAATTCAGAAGGACATGGACTTAATACAAAAGAGCAACTCCCGAGCTTTACAAAATGGTTAATCCATTCTGAAGTTCTGGATGATGCAAAAAATAAAAGATTAACTATTTTAGGGAATCTGCTTGTTTCTATTTATCAAGATAACCCATCATTGGTATGGGAAATATTATGGATAAACCTAACATATTCCTCTCCAATAGCCAAATGGTATGCCCAATCTGTTCCATTTTTAAATGAGACAGCAGATGCAGACCTTAAAGAAATGGTTAAGTTGGACTACCCAGATTCAAGTGATACAACAATTAAAAATATAGTATATGCACTACTTCGCACTCTTAAGGAAAGTCCAATAGGGAGTGACCTTTGTCAGTATATTCGGACTGATAAACAGAAATTTATTAGACATCAATACACTGATGTTTCTTGTGAAGCTATTGCATATTCATTATATAGGTATGGTGAATTTGTCGATTCAAAAGAATTGCGGGTGTCTTCTTTGTTCAATGACACTGAGCATGGAGCAAAAATTGAGTTCGGAATAGACCGCAATAGTTTAATGAAAAAGTTAAGACACTTGCATTCTGAAGGCATTTTAATTGCGGAGTTAAATATGGGATTAGACCACATTACACTAAGATCGGATTTGAATTCTACCAGCGTTCTCGAATTGCTCACGAAGTAATGAATACCTATGTGTTAGATATGTATCGACAAATGTTTGCCTCTTTACGGAGAGGCAACATTAAAGGTGTGTGTTCTAACGCTAAACCAGTATTCTTGCTTTCTATCATGGATTATATTACACATTTAGGGAATCCAAATCATTTTATATGGGGTAATAAAAATTTTAAGAATATTTATATCTCCACTTTTAAGATATACGATTGCTTTATTCTAACGCCATTTTGGAAATCGTTTTATTATATGTCTTCTGAGCCATTCTATAACTTGATTTGGCAAAAACCACCAAATAAAGAATTAATGAGGTGTCCATCAGGTAAATTACTTAGAGACCACCTCTCTTCTGCAAATCTTGATGACGAATTATGGGAATTGCTACAGGTCCCGGAGAATAGAGAATACCTGCGACACTGTATTATCAATCAATACCTTTCTTACAAAAAAAACTGAAGATGGCAACAACATATAATGATATAATTAAAAAGCGACCGGGCAGAGCCGCTTATAGTATCGAAGAAGAAAAAGAAGGACAGTGGGAATCATTTATTCCTAACGAACAATTTAACACAGTGCTGAAAACCGTTCTTCGCTCAGTGCGTGGCAATGATATCGATGCGCACAAATCATTTTGGATTAACGGCACATACGGCACCGGAAAGACACATGCCGTCGCCGTAATCACTCACTTGCTTTGTGACCCGGTGGAAAAGATTCAAAGTTGGGTGGATTATGAATATAAAGAAGACAAGTTTAAGGTAATTCGTGAAGCGATTTTCTCGTTGCGCCAAAACAAGCGTTTACTTCCTGTAAAAATCGAAGGACTGTGCGATATGTCGCACGTTTCCGACCTGCCATTGGTGCTACAGACAGCCGTTGTTAAAGCACTTAATGAGCAAGACCTTGACTTTGCAGTTGATACCGACTTCGACGAGTTGATTTCTCACATCAAGAATAACGAAGTAATATGGGACAATCTTATAGACCGTAACACTGCACTCAAATCGGTTGCATCAACTCGCGAGAAGTTGATTTCAAAGCTGATGGGCAAAGATATGGGCACATATCAAAAGGCAAAAGAAGCTCAGCGTGCCGCAAACCTTGCCATCGTTTTCAACACCGATAATGTGGGGCAATGGCTTATTGAAGTGCAAGAAATGCTTCGTGCCAACACCGACTACAAAGGGCTATTGATACTGTGGGACGAGTTTACCGATGTTATGGACGATTCTATCGGTGTGCCGGTGCTCAAAGCATTGCAAACCATTGCACATAAGTTTGCCAACGAAGAAAACGACAGTTTCTTCTTCCTTATCTCGCACCCATCGGCATTTAACAAATTGGGGAACGAAGAAACCAAGCAAACCGACGGACGTTATCACCGTATGAAATACAACATGGAACCGGTGTCGGCGTTCAAGATTATGTCGCGAAAACTTGAAATTGTTGACGTTGCCCGTCATCAATCTATGTGTGACTATTTTTATGGAGCAAACAGCCAGTTGCTTGACCTATATACTGCAACATCGAATAACCCGCAAGAGACTCGCAAGGACTTGCAGAACCTTTTTCCGATACACCCATCTACCGCAAATCTTGCCACACACTATGCCACAGTGGTGGGATCATCGAGCCGAAGCGTGTTTGAATTTATCGGACAGAATGAAGCAATGGAGAACTTTCTGTCAAGCGAAGACACATTTGCCAACCGAGAGACAGTGACTGCCGACTATCTTTGGGACTTTGTGCTCAAAGTGTTCCAAGATGATGTACAAAACTATGGTGCAGTCACCGAACGATTCAACAACTATCGTTCTCACATCGAATCCAAGGGAGCGGCAGCACTCGCAGTATTTAAGGGGGTATTGCTCCTCAATGCCTTTAACAATATCTCAGGCGAGAACAACAACGACCTGGTGACTCCAAGTGAAGACAATATCATTAATCTTTTCTTGGGCACACAATATGAATCAGAAGTGGAAGATGTGCTAAATATGTTTAATGAAGATGGTATCATACAAAGAGCACCCGGAGGCTTGTACTCCGTACAATTCACCGCACTTCCTTCACACGAAATTGAAGAACTGAAGCAATCGCTCAAAAACGATTCTTCAAAATTCTTATATATCTCCAAAGTACTTCAATTTGCCGATACTGCTGCAACCTTTTTTGAGACAAAGTGCGTGCAGAAAACCAACCGTGCTTACACCTTCAAGTTTTATTCAGAAGCCTCCAACGACAGCTTGCTAAAAGACTCTATTAAGCGTGCAAAGCGAGAAGCAAATCCAAGTGATTTGTTTCTTGCGCTGATGTATTCTAAGAATCACGCCGAAGTGGCACACTTGCGTCAGGTTGCCGATGAAGCCTCGAGGACTGTTCTCAAGGGCGAAAAAGATTTCGCAGATATAATCTTTATCGTGTTTGACTCTCCTTTTGGAGATAAAGAATATGAACGCTTTATCGAGTATATGGCAAACTACACTGCTGCGCAGTCGCACGGCTTCCTCGACCAAGTGAATGTGCACCGTGACCATGCTATTGAGATGATTAAAGAATGGATGCTTGCAACCCAACGAGGCAATGCCACGATATATATCAATGGTGAGCAGATGCCAATTTCTGTAAAACATTTATCGTCGCAACTCAACAATATCATTGCTCCGATTGTTTTCCCGAATGGTCCGGATGCGATTGAATTGCTTCGCTCTAAAGCTCCCAACACATTTTGGAAGCCACAGGTGTCGAAAGAAATAATCCGCACATTTGTATTTGCAACGGCAAAGTCTGACGCATTGAATGTTGCCGGTCAGATGAAGCCTGTGCAGTATCTTATTCAAGACGCTGTTGACGATAATCTGGAATGGCGACAGGATATCCCTGCCAACCACCCATTCAAGGTTGTATTTGATTTCATACAAAACAAAATCAAATATGCCGACAAATCATTGCTTTTCAACTTTGCTGATAAATTTGACGACCTGCGCCGTCCGCCATACGGACTTGCAGCCAACTATGCTTCGGAAGCGATGGTGGCTTTTGCTCTTCGCCCATGGGTGAACAAGATTTTTGACACACTCGGCAAACCGCTTGACCAAATGCGCATTGTGGAAGCTGTCGGTGAATTGTTTAACGTATGGGATAAAGGAAAGTCTTCCAACAAACTCAGCTTCAAATTCCAGACTCCGGAAGAGGGAAAACTGTGCAAAGCACTTGTTAGCACGCTCAAACTTAACAAGTTGAGCGGTTACAACGATATTTCAAGCCTCAAAGATGCTCGTTTCGCTATCACAAGCGGACTCTTGGAAGAAAAAGGGTTCCCTTTGTGGTCGCTCAAATATATGGATGATGCTTTCTGCAACGCACACCCGGCTATTACTATTAATGATGATATTCGCCGCCTTTTTGACGACATTGTCGCCATTTGTGCAGAGAAAGACATCAAGAATCCGGCACTCATAAAAGACACTCTCGACCTTATCGACAGCTTCCGTGCTGATATTCCGGATATTCTCTCAAAGCCCGGGAACTTTGAAAACGGTTTCTTTAATTTTCTGCGTTCGCAAGAGAGTATAAAGTTACAGGAATCAGAGTTGGATAATGCTTATGACTATATCAAAAAGCACCTTGAATCAACAGTGGGTTATTGGACAGAGAGTGAAGTCGCCATAGCCCTCAAAGATTGGCGAATAGCCGAAAACGAGGCAATCGAGGAAGAACGTCGCCGTCAGGAAGAAGAGGAACGCCGTCGCCAAGAGGAAGAAGAACGCAAGAAACAGGAAGAAGAGCTGAAACGTCTTGAAGAAGAAGCTCGCCAAGCCAAGGACAAAGCCAAGCAAGAACTCAAAGGAGATCTTATCGCTCTGTCGAAAAAGAAAGTTTCGGCTCGCGAATTGATAGATAACGCTTCGCCTGAAATGCTTCATGACATTCTTGATGAAGTCATCAATCTTGACTATGAATTTATCGTTGATAAAATATTGGAACACCAAAATTGATGATGTATGCACAAACAGTTCACATCTCTCGACGATCTCTTTGAGAATATCATTGAGGATAAAAATTGGACAGGGGCAAATGCAGGACAAATCAACCGTTACCCGGTAAGATTTGTGTTGTTTGACAATTTCGCCGATTTCTATCAGTTTATTGTCAACCGCCCGGCAGGTATCTATAAACATTCAATAGATACAATGCTCGATTCAAAAAATCCTGATGAATTTTTGTCGTACACAGAGCTATCAAAGGAAATTCGAGCCTTCACAAAGAAGATACCGGCGAATGATTTCATTATCTACCCATTTTCAGAAATGGCGAGATACTACGACCACAACGAATTTGATTCGCTGGTGACTACAATCAGAGGGCAGCAAGCACCCGAAGATGTGCAACTCAACCATATACGCCTGTATATTCCTATCGTTGGTATGCAAGGAAAAATGGATAAGTTTATGAAAGACAATTCCACATATGTATGGGAGTATAAGTCGGAAACCGACAACGGTACATATCTATTGGTGATTACAAATGGGACAACATATAATGTTTCTGGTTTGGAAGAAAAATACACGGTAGTTTACAATCTGTATGAATGGCTTAAACTTTGGGAGAAAGGTGGAAATGTTCGCAAAACTATCATTTGCAGTTCTCCGAATATTTTTGCAAATGCACATTTTGCTCAACCAGACAATGCTTTCGAATATCGTGAATGTAGAAATGCTTACCAATTTTTAACCAAAGGGCTTAATCTTGATTTTGGATTAACATCAGAACCGAGCGAGGAAGAAATGCCATTTTGGGAAGAATTGGCAGAACTTGTTGACATAACAAATTTCGATTTCGACGAGCTCATTAGAGAACGCCTTGATACGTTCACTCTCAAAAGCGGTGTGGACTTTATCAAATCGTGGTTTGACTGCGATACTGATTTCGACCGCTGGTTGCTGACTTTATATTTCAAGAAAATATCGAACGGACAGGGCTACATTTATCGTGCAGTAACACAATGTGCCACACTGAGTATGTCGGAACTGTTCTCAAATATCGCTACTCTAATTTTCGACGAAGTAAACAAAGAGGCATACTTGCAAGAACGCCGACAGGCTATGATTATGGCTGCCGAAAAAGGCATTAAAATTACAGACTTGGCAGCAAATAAACTTAGTGACAAACTTAAGGCAATTGCTGCATCGCCTGAATCCAGTGGCTATTATTTAGCAGTAAAACTGCTCACACCTCTGACTGATGCAGAATTGCAGCTGTGCATCGAATGGGTGTCAAAGGGCAAGATTCATCGAGATGAAATAAAGGCGATATTCCCGCAGTTATACTACTACCTCGAACCGCTCTCATTGAACTCACTTGACAATTCAACACAATGGATTGCTACCTATTTTGACGCATATCGTCGTTCAAAACTTGCCGACAATATCGACTCTAAAGTTACTGAAATCATCTCTGAAAAAAATGCAAACTCTGCATCATTCAGAAGTTGGCTTGATAATTTCAAAACAGTTAGAACTGTTCTGTATAATCGGAAAGACATAGATGTCCTTTACTGGATTGACGGTCTCGGTATTGATTGGATTCCATTTATTCGTAATATAATTTCTAAATATTCCAAGGAGAATATTTATCTCAATGAAATTTATATTGCTACTGCCGAACTGCCTACGACCACTTCAGTGAATAAATGCAAACTTCAATCCTTGTTGCCGGAAGGACATCAACTCCCCAAAATTGGAGACGTGGACTCATTTGCTCATTCTTTAAAATCTTATCCTCAATACATCATTGAGGAAATGAAGTTTGTGGAGGATGCCGTTTGTAAAGTACTTGACCAATTCAACGGCAAAAAAATTGCATTCGTTTCCGACCACGGTATAACATATCTCTCGCAACTTGTCGAAGGTTTGAAGATAGGCGGTATCAAGACAGACCACGAGGGGCGACTTGCCACTTATTCATCGCCTATCGTTGAAGACAATAAATATATCAAGCTCGATGATGGACAAACTATTTGCTCGTTGACACACCGGTCACTTGTTGACAAGGTAAACAAAGGTCATGGAGCTCACGGCGGTTGCACTCCGGAGGAAGTGCTTGTGCCTGTTATCATCGTATCATCACAGAAGAACGCAACTACATATTCGACAAGTATCGTTAATGATGAAATCGATGCAACGAAGCCGATAATCAACTTTATAATCAAAGGGCTTTCTTCGGTTGATGTTCCTACGCTTGTTTATAACGGTGTTACTTACCACCTTACAAGTAAGGGTAATAACATATACGAGAGCGAACGATTAAATCTTGTAGATACTGAAACTAAAGTTACCGTTTGCATTAACGAAACTTCGCAGAACACCTTTAGCATAAAGGTTTCAACAGGTGCAACTGAAGATGATTTATTTGACGGGTTATAAAAACAATCAATTATGGATGAATTTTTATCAAATAAAATTCGCGAGCAGTTTTCTGCTATGGTAATATATAAAGATCCTATTTCCACAAATAGTCTTTTTACAGGGCGAAATCTGCCTTCGTTTGTCAAAGATTTTCTTCTCAAAAGATATGTTAATCTTGACGGATCAGTCAATAGAGAAAAATTGACTTCGTTTCTTGACTTGGTTATACCCAAAGAAGATACTGAAGTCAAAGATAGATTGGATGCAGGACAAGAGATAACACTCTTGTGTCGCTTTGTTGTGTACATTGATCTTGTGCGAGGTATTCGTCGTTTTGGCGTTCCGGACCTTGGTATCAAGACTAATGAGGGTTTAATCCCTGAATATGTTTATACTAAACATCCGGGAGAATTGGTTGATGGTGAAAAATGGGGCATTATAAAATTGTCAGTTCTTCCAGATGACGATGGAAGAAAGAACCATGTGGAAATGGTTGATTATAAGCCTTTCAAACCTTATAAATCAGTAGATTTGGATTATCTTCGCAATGCTCGAAAAGCATTTACTACACAAGAATGGATTGATGTACTTCTTTCTGCTATGGAGTATGATGCCGACGGATTTGAATCGCTTACTCAAAAACTTGAATTTTTGACACGACTACTTATATTCGTAGAACCGCGTCTTAATGTTGTCGAACTTGCTCCAAAGGGTACAGGAAAATCATTTGTATTTGGAAATCTTTCCAAATATGGCTGGCTTGTTAGCGGTGGTAAAGTTACTCGAGCAAAGCTGTTTTATGATAAAGCACGACAGCAAAACGGTATTATGAAAAATCATGATTTTACGGCGTTCGATGAAATACAGACAATCATTTTTCAGGAGCCGGCTGAAATTCAAGCCGCACTTAAGTCTTACCTCGAATCTGGCAAAACCACTATTGACAACAACGAATTCTCATCGGAGTGCGGCTTAATGCTTATGGGGAACATACCGCTCAATGAACATCGTCGACCTTTGAATTACCGTTATTTTGACTCTTTGCCTATTTCTTTCAGAGAGTCGGCTTTGCTCGATCGCTTTCATTGCTTTATTGAGGGTTGGCATCTTCCTCGCATACACGAAGGTATAATTTATAAAGGGTGGACGCTAAATGTAGAGTATTTCTCTGAAATACTGCACTCAATGCGTACACAAAGTATCTATGGAGTTATTTATGACAAAATAGTTGGTAAAGATAAAGATGCTGATACTCGCGACTCTAAGGCAGTAAAGAAAATTGCTGTTGGTTATATGAAACTTCTGTTCCCCCATTGGACTTGTCCTGCCAATATTAATATTGAAGACTTTGATACTTATTGCCTTCAACCGGCAATTCGTCGCCGTGGTATAATTAAAGAGCAATGCCATTATATAGACCAAGAATTCAAAACTCAAATGCCGGAATTTTGGATTAAAGAGCAAGGTTGTGTCAAAAATGAATTGTTCTGATATTGGTTTGTCATTTAGATAAAATGCGTCTTTCTGTAAGACGCCAGTGTTAAATGCAGAAGCATAAAGTTGAAAGAATGGGAATGACTTCAAATTTGATAAGAATGATATAATGATTTAATAATTCTATGCGGTGAACTTTTGAGGAGACAAAACGTATATATTGTAGTTATAACTGAATCAAAAATCATAAATAGCAATTAAAAATGAGTAATATTATAAAAAAAATCTGGCATCATTCGGTTGGTACACCGATACATCCTATTTTGCTATTTTTAGTATTTTCGTGTTTAGGTGGAATTGGTATGTATCTTTATCAGGAGGAGAATGATAAGCTCGTAAATACAATCTTATCATGTGTGGGGTGTGGATTAAGTGCGGCTGTGGTTCAGTGCGCACTAATACAGAACAGAATACAGAAAGACAATATCAAAATCCAATTATTTGATAAAAGATATGCTGTATTTCAAGCAGTGTTGAATACTGTTACTTTTATCAATAGAGATAACTGGGATAGATACATATTGTTTCGTGGTAACGATTCTATTAAGCAGGTGATAGATATTGAAGAAAACTTGTACAATTCTGTACAACAATCTAAGTGCCTTTTCGATCAAAATTTGTATAAGAAATTGTGTGATGCCAATAATGAATTTTGCAAAGTAGCGGCATCGTTTAGAAATATACTAGTGTCAAATGTAGAGATTTTATCATCGCAAGACAAGAGGCAGCCTTTTTCAGAACTGTATAAATCTCTAATCTTATCACAAAAAGGATTAAGTATAGGGAAATTTGATGCTAAATTGCAAGCTGAATGTCCGGAAATATATGAGAATTTGAAAAAGTTTTCAGATGATTGTAGTTCATATCTCTCCTTTATTGAAGAACATGATATAATAAAAGACATTGAAAGATATATTACTATAAATAGCTTGAACGAGTAAAATCAGAAAAGATCAATTTGTATATTTGCCAAACTATGTTTAATAGAATACAGCCATGGGAGAGATGACATACTTGCCGCCTTTTGAGGTAAGCAGGGAGGCTATCAATATGATTGCCGATATATCTCGGCTTATTGAGCGTTATTCAATAAGGCTTGAGAAACCGGATGCTCTGCGTTTGCGTAAGGCAAATAGAATAAAGACAATACATTCGTCTCTTGCAATAGAGGGAAACACCTTGAGCGAAGATGAGGTGCGAGATATAGTCAATGGAAAAATAGTTGTGGCTCCTTTGCGACAAATTACGGAGGTAAAAAATGCCATTCAAGCGTATGAATTATATCCTATGCTTGATGCGTTTAATGAAGATGACCTGTTAAAGGCTCATTCTGTCATGATGCAATCGCTTGTCGGTCAGGCAGGGTGTTATCGCAGTGGGGGAGTGGGCGTTTTTGGAGAGAAGGGACTTGTACATCTTGCTCCTGCTTCGGAAAGAGTTCCGATTTTGATGAAAGGTCTCTTTGAATGGTTGAGAAATTCCAAAGATCATTTGCTTATTCGCTCTTGCGTCTTCCATTACGAGTTTGAATTTATTCACCCCTTTATTGACGGAAATGGAAGAATCGGGAGACTGTGGCAGTCTCTTATCCTTGGCAAGCTACACCCTCTTTTTGAATATTTGCCAATCGAAAATATGGTGTACGCTAATCAGCAAAAATACTATGATGCTCTCACAAGAAGTTCTGCAATCGGGCAGTCCGGTCCTTTTATTGATTTTATGCTTGGAGAGATTTTGCATACTCTTGAAGTTCACAAAGATATAGGAAAGGACATTGTTGAAGATGCAGCCGAGATTGAGGCTCAATTCAGCAATCTTTTTGGCGAAAAGTTCGGTATAAAGTTCCATATAAAGTTCGGTATAAATGACAAAAAGCTGCTTGTTCTTATAAATAATAACCCTCATCTTACTCTTGATGAGCTGTCTGTCCGTATGGGTATCACTACAAGAGGAGTTGAAAAACAGATAAAACGCCTCAAAGAACACAGAGTGATAGAACGACAAGGCAGCAAGAAGAGTGGAAAGTGGGTAATCTTGAAGTAGCTTTTTCAAACAAAATTTGTCTTTGTAAGGAATTGATTTCCAAAGTATTCATTTTGCTCTGAAAAAACGCCGTCTTTTTGAAAAAAATTGGCGGTTTTTCGGAAAAAGACGGCGTTTTTTTGTGAGAAGACGGCGTTTTTTTTCGTGCATATCAAAAGACGAAAAATCTATGCTTTGAAAGTGTGGGTTGTTTTGAGTGTCGGAAAGTGGAGTTGCGAAAAATGTGGGTTGGATTTGGGCTTTGGGTTATTGCAGGTCGGTTAGTTGTGCGGCTTGTTGCAAGAGGGTTAGTTCAAAGTCGAGAATGCAGGCTGTCATTGTGCTTATGTACGGCACATCTACAAAGCATACCAAACATATAGTGGTAAAAAGGATAATGCCCACAAAGGGAAGAACTAACAAATTGGAGATTAAGAACAGCAAAGGGAATGTTCCGAAGCGGCAAACGACAATCGGCAGGGTGAAAAGTTGTGCCGCCATGGTTGTGGAGACTGTTTTTGCCACCGAAGTCAAGTGCCTGTTCACATATCTGTCTATCCATTTGTCCGAAAGGGGCTTGCAAGCGACTATTCCGAAAACTGCAAGGTAGGAGAGTTGAAAGCTGACATCGAACAGCAACATTGGCGAACATAAAAGCATGATAAAAGCCGACACAAACAGCACGTTGATTGTGTCGCTTCTGTATGCGGTGAGATTTGTCAGCATTGCAAGGCTCAACATCAGGGCAACTCTGAGTGAAGAAGGGGTGCAGCCTACAACGAAAGCAATAATCCATACTAAAATGATAAGGATTATCCTCCTCAAATAGAAGCCTTTGATGCCCAAAAGGTGAAGGTATTTCAAAAAAATGTCGAACATGGCAACAATTAAGCCTATATGCAATCCGGACACGCACAATATGTGGGCTATTCCTGCGGCAGAGAAACTCAACCTTACTTGTTTGTCCAACGATGTTTTGTCTCCAAGGAGCAAGGAGCTTGCAAGGACTTTGTTTCCGTTTGTTAATTCGGAGCGGTTTATCCTTTGTTTCAAAAGGGTGTTGAATTTGTGTGCATAATATTGCAAGTCTTTGTTTTTTGGTTCGGAAGAGAGAGAATAGTTCCTTGCATATATGGTGTGAAATACTCTTTTGCGTTGCATGAATTTCTTGTAATCGAAGTTGCTTTGAGGATAGTTCTCTATCAATCGGGGTGTTGCACTGCTTTCTACAAGGCTTGCATATTCCAAGTGTCGCTTGTCTGAGCATGGAATGCAGAAAAGGACTTTGCCTTTTGTCTTTTGCCATTTTTGTCCGTCAAAGTAGTGAGTTACTTTGGCTGTATAGCAAAGCCAATTCTTCTTTGGAGAGTTTTCTTCTCTGATTTCATATCGGAAACTCTCGGCTTGACCAAGGTGCAACGAATAATGTTCGCCCACAACAAAGGCGGGAGCAAACCAATCGAGTAGAAGTATCCCTGCAATCAGCAGAAACAAAGGTATTGCAACGGGGCGACTTATCATCAAAGTCGCAATTTCAATCCTGCAATTATGGTTTCAGGACGGAAATTGAAGACGGCATTCATTTCTGCTGCCATACAAAAGCCGCATTTGTCGCAAACGCCTTGTTCTTTTCCCACACATTGAGATAGTTTTGTGCCGTCCGAAAAGATAAAGTTGGTAACCCAGCATTCGGGAGTGAAGTCCAAGTGTTTCATCTTCTTCAATCCGGTGGCAGAGTTCATTATCGGATAGCCTTTCTTCTTATAATCCAAAATCAGGTCGATGATTTCTGAACGTTTTTCCATGTCCAATGCCAAATATTCCGTACCTTCAAATGGTGTATGGAAGTTTAGCGATATGGATTTGAGGTAAGGGCTGTTTTTTACGTACTCTATTGTTGGTGCAACGCCTTGATAGTTGAGTGTATTGATTGCCATGTTTGCCGAAAGGGCTTTGTGGTTGCAGGTTGCGATGTTTTTCTCCAACCTTTCAAACGTTCCCTGTCCTCTTATTTGTTCGTGCCATTGTCCGATGCCGTCAAGGCTCACCCAAATGCTGTCTGCTCTCGAATTTACAAAAGGACGTTGGGCGTTTGTGGTGATTGTGCAGGAGTAAAAGCCAATCTGTTTTGCCAAGTCAATCAAATCGTCAATCCTTTTGCCCTTGTCTTCCCATATAAAGGGTTCTCCTCCCTCAAAATCGACAAACCGACTTCCCAAAGAATAACAATACTCCAATTCTTTGCGAATTTGCTCAAAAGTCTTGACGTTGGGATTGTCATAATTATAGACGCTGCAATGCTTACACTTCAAGTTGCATTTGTCAGATATGAAGATGACGCTTTGAAGAGGCTTTTGCTTTCCGAAAAACCTCGCTTGGACAAACCACTTTGCCAAGTAACATAATTGTTTTACCTGCATAATATCAATATAATAGTAACTACTGCGACGATAAGGCAAAAATCGGATATTATATTCCTTGCACAATACCATCTTATCATGAACCAATCTATTCCGCTTTGCTTTATTGCTTCCCAATTTTCCATTCTTCCCAAGAATTTGGGAGGTCGCTCCATATTTATCTCTTTCTTGTTTGCAAAGGCTTTGAGAGAGTGCAGCAACCACAAGGCTCTCGGAAATACAAGCAGAACTGCAAGATATGCATAGTGAAGATAGCCTGCCAAAACAGCAACAATTATTGCTGCAAAGGGAACGATGTTCAACAAAATGCTCACTGCAAGATTTGCTTTGTCGTTTGAGAGCAATACTGCAAGGGTTACTTTTCCCGAAGCCTTGTCGGCAGCTTGGTCAATAAAGCTGTGAGTAAACAGAATGTTGATTACCAACAATCCCACAGGGATAGAAACCCATATTATCGAAGTATCGAAATGACCCGATGCCGCAATATACACTCCGCTCATCAAAAGCGGTCCGAAAATCACCCCTATTACCAACTCACCCAAGCCTCTGTATGATAGTTTGAGTGGTTTTGCCGAATAGAATAAGCCCAAGAAAAGAGTAACAAGAGCAATCCATAGCACATTGCTGCCTCTGAAAGCCAAAACACAGCCTCCCAAAAGAGCGGCAAAAGCCAAAAATAAGACGATTGCCCATCTCAAATCGGCAAGAGTGGCAGAACCGTCGGTAAGATAAGGATATTTCACAATTCTTGCACGAAAGCCTTGACGGACAAGTTTCTTTCGGCTTTCGGAAGTGCCTACCTTATAATCAAAGTAGTCATCTGCAAGGTTCATTCCCAAATGTGCCGCCATAACTCCCACAACTGCTGCAAGGGCAAGCCATGGGTTAAAATTCTCGCTGCCAAGTGCCATGACAACTGCAAGCATTGCGGGCATTAGACTTTGCATGAGAGAAGTCTTTCGTGCATTTGTCATCCAAAAAGAGAGTGTCTTCATAAATAAACGGTGGTTTTTGTAATCAGTATTTGATAGTTTTCAAAATCCTTCCTGCTTAAAACTTTCGAGCATTCGTCTGTCGCGTTTGCTTGGTCTGCCTATTCCGCGGTCTCTTGCCTCAAAGGCACTTTGTCTTGCAAGTCTTATTCTCTCATATTCTTCTTGCGGAGTAAGGTCTTCCATATATTTTGCAACATCTTTTGCTCCCACTCGGTTGGAAAGCAGTTGCACTACTCTCACCTTGCGGTGCAGTTGGTCGATATTGACTTGATAAACATCGTTTTCCTTTACTTCGTGTGAGGGCTTTACTTTTGTGCCGTTACAAACCACCTTTCCCAACCTGCAAGCCTCGCTTGCAAGCGAACGGGTTTTGTAAAGCCTTACTGCCCACAGCCATTTGTCTATCCTTACTTCCATTTTCACAAAAGGGTTTCAGACTATTTTGCACGGAAATAGATTGTTATCGGAACTCCGTTGAAGTTGTACATTTCTCTCAGACGGTTTTCGACAAATCTTTTGTAGGGTTCTTTGACGTATTGGGGAAGATTGCAGTAAAAAACAAACTGAGGATAGGCGGTTTTGAGCTGCGTTATGTATTTTATCTTGACATATTTTCCCTTGTAGGCAGGAGGAGGGTTTTGTTCCTTGACTATAGGGAGCAATCTCTCGTTCAGCTCTGAGGTTGCAATCTGTCGGCTGCGTGAAGCATAGACTTCTCTCACCGTTTCCAATACCTTATATATCCTTTGCTTGTTTATTACCGAGGTAAAGACAATAGGCACATCGTCAAACGGTGCAATCTTGCTTCTTATCTTCTGTTCAAATTCCAAATGCGTCTTTCCGTCTTTGTCAATCAAGTCCCATTTGTTTACAACTATCACAATGCCTTTGTTGTTTCGCTGAACAAGAGAGAAAAGGTTGAGGTCTTGCGATTGCAAACCCTCGGAAGCATCTATCATAAGCACACATACGTCAGCCGTTTCTATCGAACGAATTGACCTCATGACCGAATAGAACTCCACATCTTCCATTTCTTTGCTCTTCTTCCTTATTCCTGCGGTATCGACAATGAGAAAGTCAAATCCGAAAAGGTTGTAGCGAGTGCTTAGAGCGTCTCGTGTTGTTCCGGCAGAGTTGTGAACAATGTTTCTCGGCTGTCCTATGATTGCGTTTATCAAAGAGCTTTTTCCTACGTTCGGTCTTCCGATTACGGCAATCTTCGGTATGCCTGCATACTCGTCTTCAAAGGTTTCTTCGGTGTTGAAGTTCTTCACTACCTCGTCCAACAGCTCTCCCGTTCCCGAACCGTTTACGGCAGATATGGTATAAATATCTCCCAGTCCCAAAGAGTAAAACTCCACATGGTCGTTTGCCCTCGAAGCACTATCAACCTTATTTGCAACAAGAAGCACTTTTTTGTCGGAACGTCGCAACATATCTGCCACATCTTCATCGCTCGAAGTCAATCCCTCTTTCACATCGACCATAAACAAAATCACATCGGCTTCTTCAACAGCCAACTTGACTTGTTTGCGAATTTCTTCCTCAAAACGGTCTTCACTTCCGATGATATAACCTCCTGTGTCGATTACGGAGAACTCTTTGCCGTTCCAAGAACTCTTTCCGTAGTGGCGGTCTCTTGTAACACCTGCCTCGGAGTGAATGATTGCGTCCCTTGTTTCGGTCAGACGATTAAACAAAGTCGATTTTCCGACATTTGGTCTTCCCACTATTGCCAATATGTTTCCCATTGTAGTATAGTTGATATGTGCTTGCAAAGGTACAAAAATAAGCCGACACAAACTCCAATTCCCGTTCTATGCAAAAAAATCGGCGATTTTATTTCACCCGAACACTCTTTTGAGAAAGTATTGTTTAGAAAACAGGACGCTCTATGGCGACTTGGGACGTCCTATGTTGGTTTGATAGAAATAGAATGGCAAAAGCGTTCGTTTTTTCTTCGATTTGTACACTCTTTTCCTCACTCCCTGCGGTTGATAATAGGATTATCAAATTTTTTTCTTGTTGATAATCGGATTATCTTGCCATGATAATATCATTATCTTCCCAAGATAATACCATTATCACTCAGTGATAATCGGATTATCAATCCAAAATTTTTTTGATAATCCTATGTTTGGCAAAACAAAATGGCGATTTATTTCTTCGAAATGAAGCATTCGGAAATCAACTTCTTGAAAGAAATGCTCAAAGCAAAGAAAAATGGTTTCAAAAAGGCTTTTTGGCATGGCGTTCTTTGTCTTTGGTTTGTGTTTTGTTGCTTTTGTGAAAATATTGTACCTTTGCGGCATGAATATTGCAGCATTGGTTTCGGGAGGAGTGGACAGCAGCGTGGCTGTTGTTCGTCTCAAAGAAATGGGTTACGACCCTACGATTTTTTATATCAAAATCGGCATGGAAGACAAGGACGGTTATGTCGATTGTCCCTCGGAAGAAGACATTGAAATCACGTCTTACATTGCCAAAAAGTATGGTTGCAAGTTTGAGATAGTGTCTCTGCATGAGGAATACTGGGAGAATGTTGTCTCTTACACGATTGAGGCTGTCCGAAGGGGGCTTACTCCCAATCCCGACATGATGTGCAACAAGCTAATCAAGTTTGGCAGCTTTGAAAAGAAGTGGGGGCACTGCTTTGACAAGATTGCCACCGGTCATTACTGCACTACTTCTCTTGTAAACGACAAAGTCTATCTTTCGACGGCGAAGGACCATGTCAAAGACCAGACTTACTTTCTCGGACAGATAAACTACATGCAGGTAAGCAAGCTCATGTTTCCTATTGGCGACATGCTCAAGAGCGAGGTGAGGCAAAAGGCAAGGGAATGCCGCCTTCCTTCTGCCGAAAGGAAAGATTCGCAGGGCATTTGCTTTTTGGGAAAGATTAACTACAATGATTTCATTCGCCGATACCTTGGAGAGAGAGAAGGAAAGATTGTTGAGTTGGAGACAGGCAGGGTTTTGGGAAAGCACAAAGGCTATTGGTTTCACACAATCGGGCAGCGAAAGGGCTTAGGCTTGAGTGGAGGACCTTGGTTTGTGGTAAAGAAAGACATGAACGAGAATGTGTTGTATGTTTCTCAAGGATACGACCCCGATACTCAATACGGAAAAACGATAAACCTCTCTGCGTTTGAATATATCACCGAAGACATTTGGGGAGACTTCACCGACGAAAAAGACATCTTGTTCAAAATTCGTCATACTCCCGACTTTACTCGCGGAAAGCTCAGAAAGATTAACGATATTTACCGCATCGAGAGCGAAGAACGCATACAAGGCATTGCGGCAGGACAATTCGGAGTGATATATTCCCCTGACGCAAAACTCTGTCTGGGAAGCGGAGTGATAATTGACGATTAAACCGAAGGTGGTATGCAGAAAACGAAAGTGGTTCACCTGACAATAGTTCACAAGCGTTACGATTCGAGGATTTTTTGCAAGGAGTGTATCTCTCTTTCTGAGGCAGGATATGACGTAAGTCTGATTGTGGCAGACGGATTGGGCAATGAAACAAAGCAAGGTGTCAAAATCATCGACGTAGGCAGGGCAGAAGCGAGCCGAATCAAAAGAATGATAAGAACAAGTCGCAAGGCTGTCGATTTGGCACTCGGAATGAATGCCGACATTTACCACTTTCACGACCCCGATTTGTTGATTGAAGCTCTCCGATTGAGAAAAAAAGCCTGCGTAATCTTCGATTCTCATGAAGACTTTCCCGCTCTGATGAAGCAAAGGGACTATATTCCCGACTTTGCCCGCAAGGTGTTGTTTCGACTTTGTACTCTGATTGAAAAATATTCTGCCAAGCGTCTGTCGGCTGTTGTTTGTGCAACAGAAACAATACAAGATAAGTTTGCAAGATATGGGAACATCAGAGCCGTTGTGGTAAAAAACTATCCTGTGTTTTCTTCTTGCGAAAGCGAAACGACAAACAGCTATGACACAATGAAGCCAGTTTGTTACGTCGGGGGATTGACAGCCCTCAGAGGGGTAAAAGAAATGGTTGAAGCCTGCAACAAGGCAGGAGTAAAGCTGCTTTTGGCAGGCGAATTTGACAATCAGGCTTACTTTGAGCAGATAAAAGCTATGCCCGAATGGAGAAATGTCGAATTTTTGGGCTATGTTCCCACCTCACAAGTAAGAGAAAAGGTCTATAATCGCTCTTCGGTCGGATTGGTTCTTCTTCACAAAGCTCCAAACCACACACATTCCATACCGATAAAGCAGTTGGAATATATGCAGGCGGGGCTTCCGGTTGTTGCAAGCCGAGAAGTGGAGTTTTGCAAGCAGGTTACCGAAGCAGAAAACTGCGGAATTGTGGTCAATCCTCTCGATACAGATCAAACAGCCGAAGCAATAAGAGCCATAATCGGCAATCCCGAAAGAGCAAAACAAATGTCGGCAAACGCAAAACGAGCATCTGCCGACAAATATAACTGGTCAAGCCAAGAGAAAATCCTAATCGGGCTTTATAAAGCCTTGATGGATTAGTCTTTCTTCTTGTATTCGCGATATTCTTCGTTAAGTCCCTTGATTATCTCGTCGGTTATGTTCATCGATTCGTCAATGTAGAGAACCGGAGAGCTGATATAACTCTTGGCAAAGATGACATCAAACTGCTGATGCTTCTTGTTGTAGTCTCTTATGAAAGCATAAACAGCGTCAAGCAGCTTTTTGTTGTCGGCAATCTGCCTTTCTTGAAGCTGTGTCATCAATTTGGGTTGCAGTTGTTGCAATTCGGTGCTGCGTTGCTGCAACTTCTTTTCGGTTTCTTTCTGTTGGGTGAGAGTAAGGTTCGCTCCGTTTTTCATATAGTTGGTGTAGTCGTTCTCAAACTGCTTTTGCTTTGAGGCAAACTCGTTTTCTATTTTCTTCTGATAGTCTTTGAGGGCGGCTTCCATGTCTTTTGCCATTTCATATTTTGCCAATACGCTGTCGGTATCGACGTATGCCACTTTCAATCCGCCGCTTGTGAGGGTTTTGTTTTGTTTTGCGGCTGTTTTTTGAGCCTGAGGTTCTTGCTTGTCGTCCGAGTTGTCTTGACAAAGCAGCATTATAAGCAACACAGCCGAGCATACAAGCGACAGAATGCAGCCTGCCCACAATGCAATGTTTGAATTCGGTTTCCTGTTTTCTTGTTGTTTTTCAGCAACTTCCATGTTTGTTTCTTCCATAATCAATCTTGTTTTTGCAAAACACCGTTTTGAGCTTGACAAAACGCCGTTTTGACAACACCAAAACGCCGTTTCAGCCGACCAAAACGGCGTTTTATTTTTTTAATTCGCCGTCTTATTTTTTACAATCGTTGCAAAGGTACAACAAACCAACGTTAAATTGGCTTTTTTTATTGAAAAAACACCTACAAAACCTTTTTTCAGTTGCTTGTTGTTATGTATGGCAGGAGTTTTTGGAACTCTTGTTCGCTCAAAAAGTGTATTTGTCTTATCTCTTCGGGCTTTTGGAAGTTGCGGTTGTAGTCTTTGCGAAAGTGTATGAGAGCTTTGGCAAGCTGAATGTCGATATAGGGGTGGGCAACAAGTGTTTTAATTTGGTCGGAGTTGATGTTCACCTTTCTTATGTTGCAGTCTGAAACGACAAAGTGAGACTTTATGCTCTCAAAAAGGCTTTCGTCAATGCCATATACCTCTTTGAGCTGTTCCACACTTACATATCCTCCGAGTTTTTTGCCATATCGGTAAATCATTGAGGCTCTTTTCTGCCCTATTCCTTTGATTTGTTGCAAATCTAAGCTGTCGCAAAGGTTCAAATCCAAAACAAGTTTGTGTGTTTCGGGTTTTGCAGCAGTGGTATGGGAAGTTTGGCTTTCCGAGAGAGTGTTTTCGCTTGTTGTTTCGCTCTTTGCAATTTGGTTTTCAAAGACCAAATAGGGCGAAATTTGCTCAAACAATCCTCCTTGCATACAATAGAGACGGGCAAACTGCTCTTTGTTTTTGAAACCTCCTGCTTTGGTGCGATAGTTGAGTATGTTGTCTGCTTGTTTTTCGCTCAAACCGAAAGAAAGAAGCTCTTTGCGACTTACGCTGTTTGGGTTGAAAGGTCGGAAGTGGTATTTTGAACTTGCAAAATGATAAGAGGGCTGTGTTTTCGGAGCTTTGCGGTTTGTAGTTTGAGCATCGGATTTGGGCTTTGCCTCAGATACAATATGAATATTGTCTTTCAGCACGAAAAACACGGCGGACAATCCCACTGCAATGCCGACAAAGAAGAGTATGAGCGACAAATGTCGCGAGCAAAGGCGTTTCAGTTCCATTGATTACTTGTCGAAAAGTTCGGAAACAGCTTTTCGTATGTCGTCTTTGAATAAATCTCGTTTTATTATCCTGCCTTCTTTGTCTGCAATCATGTTCATAGGAATCATTTCGAAGTCGTAGCGGCTTGTAAGCTCTCTTCCGTTACCTATGAGCGAAAGCCACGGAAGCGGATTTTGCTTTACAAACTCCAACCACTCGGCAGGGTTGGTATCAACCGAGATGCTGACAATCTCCAAGCCCTTTGAGTTGTACTCTTTGTAGAGTTGCTTCAACAAAGGCAGCTCTTCTCTGCATGGTTTGCACCACGAAGCCCAAAAACACACCAATACATACTCGTAAGGCTTGATGTCTCTTTCGGTGATTGTCTTTTCGTCGGCGTCCAATGCACTGAAAGACAAAACAGACGAGCTTAGAGCTTTCTTTCTGCGGTCTTTCATAACGTTGGAAAGATATTCTGCCCATGCGTTTTCATAGTCGATGTCTAAGCAAAGCTCAGAGCAATAGTCCGTTATCGGATTGCTTTCGCTCACATTGGCTTGAAGAACCTGCCCTATGAGAAGCGAGTATGCCAATCCCGAAGAAGGATATTTGTTTAGGAAGTCTTTGTAGAGCAAGACTTGCTGTTGCTGTATCTTTTTTTGCTCCGAGGCATCTTGTTGTTCGTGAGAGGTTTCGGTGAGGGTAACTAATTTTACGAAAAAGTCGGAAAAGCTCTCTGCATACTTGTTTCCCGAATAGGAACTCTTCAACAATCCTTCCCCTTTCATATATTGGCTCACTTTTTCGATTTTCATCTTGGTGGTTTTGCCCTTTGAGAGAGGCAAAGGCAGATTGCAGGCAAACTTTCCGTCTTTTGTGCGGATTATTACCGAACAATCCATGTGGTCAGAAGAGAATTGAAGAGTGTCAAATGAGGTTTCAAACCTGCCGTTGTCAAACTCTGCAAAAGCCAAAGTGTCTTGCAATCCTGCTTCTATTTGAGAAGGAGTTGCGTGAATGAGCAATATGCTTCCCTGAGTAAGCTCCGGAATTTCCATTACGAAAGATGAGGTCTTGGAACAAGCTGTCAAAATAAGACAAGCCGCCAAACAAAAATAGCAAATCTTTTTCATATTTGTCTGTTTTAACGGCTGCAAAGTTAGCAATAAAATCTTTCTTTGTCCGATTTTTGTGTGATTTATGGTGCAGTTCGACTTTTTTTTGTAATTTCGCCGAAAATCATGGTAAATCAAAAAATACAGAAACCAAAAACCAACATGGAGCATAAACTGATTGCTTGTTGCGGATTGAATTGTGAGACTTGCGAAGCTCGCATTGCCACAATAAAAAACGACGATGAGCTTAGAAGACAGACAGCAGAGAAGTGGAGAGAAATGAACGGGACAGATGCAATTACCACAGAGACTATCAACTGTATGGGTTGCAGAACCGAGGGAGTTAAGTTTGCTTATTGCGAGGGTATGTGCCAAATCCGTAAGTGCGTAAGAGAGAAAGGCTTTGAGACTTGCGGAGATTGTTCTCAGATTGAGACTTGTGAGCAGATAGGAATGATACTCAAAAATCTTCCCGAAGCAAAAGCCAACTTGCAATCGTTAAAATATTAAACTGAATTATAATTACCGAAAAACATTGATTGATTTGGGGATACGAAAGATTTGATATATCTTTGCAGCCCCGAAGAAGGACTTGATTTTTAATAGAGACTTACAAAAATATGGATTCAAGAAAGTTGATTTTGGCTATCAATCCGGGTTCTACCTCCACCAAGATAGCCGTATATAACGAGGAAGAGCAACTCTTTGTCAAGAATTTGAAACATTCGGCAGAAGAGATTGCAAAGTACGACTGCATTGCAGACCAATACGAGTTTAGAAAAAGCATTGTACTCGAAGAAGTAAAGGCAGCAGGCTTTGACATCAGAGATTTTAAAGTGATTGTCGGAAGAGGCGGTTTGGTAAAACCAATTTCTTCGGGCGTGTGGCGAGTTAATGATGCGATGTTGGAAGACTTGAAAAAAGGTGTTTCGGGACAGCACGCCTGCAACTTGGGAGGTTTGATTGCTCACGACATAGCTTCTTCTTTGGAAGGAGTTCCCGCAATCATTGCAGACCCTGTGGTAGTTGATGAAATGCACCCTTTGGCAAGAGTGAGCGGACATCCGGCTTTCCCTCGTCAGAGCATATTTCACGCTCTCAATCAAAAGGCAATAGCAAGACGCTATGCCAAAGACCACAACAAGAAATATGAAGACTTGAATTTGATTGTCGTTCACTTGGGTGGAGGTGTGAGCGTGGGTGTTCACCAAAAGGGATTGGTAATTGATGTCAATCAGGCTTTGGACGGAGAGGGTCCTTTCTCACCTGAGAGAACAGGTTCTTTGCCCGTAAATCACATAATCAATGCTTGCTTTAGCGGAAAGTACACCAAAGAGCAGATAAAGAAGATGATTGTGGGCGAAGGCGGCTTTGTGGCTTATCTTGGCACTAACGATGCTTATGAAGTTGAGACAAAAGCAAAAGAAGGAAGCAAAGAACACGCTTTCATTCAGTCGGCAATGGCTTACCAGGTGGCAAAAGAAATCGGAGCTGCGGCAACAGTGTTGAACGGAAAGGTAGATGCCATAATCCTTACGGGAGGTATAGCAAAGGGAAAGCCGTTTGACGATGAGGTTATCGAGAGAGTGAAATTCATTGCCCCTGTTGAGGTATATGCAGGTGAGGACGAAATGGGTGCTTTGGCAATGAACGCAACCATGTTCTTGAACAACGAAATAGAATGCAAAGAATATAAATAGCCGATTGGCTGAATATTTGCCAAAAACAAAAATCGGGGGAGCTTCAATCGAAACTCCCCCGATTTGTTTATTGCAGAGCGTCGAAAAGCATCGATGCTCCTGCGGTGTGAAACTTGGTTTGCTGATTAAAATCTTATGCCGAAAGTTGCCTGAACGATGTGATTGCTCTTTTCAAGTGAAGCAATAGCTCCGTCATAGAACTGATAATTGCCGTTGGTTCTGATGTTGGCATAACCAAGGTCGAACACATAGTGCTTGGTCTTGTATCCGAAACCTGCACTCATGGTGTTCATTGTTGCATCGTTAGGTTCGTTGTAAGGATTGCTCATAAAGGAGTATCCGCATCTGAGGGCAATCATTCCGAGCTTCAACTCGCCACCCACTCTCAAAGTATGAGCAGCTCTGAAAAGGTCTTCTACCACGGTGTTGAGCTCATTTTCGTAAAGCAAATCATTGTCAAAACGATACTTCATGTTGCTGTAATCTGCAAACTCGTAGTCTGCACTTATCGTTCCGCCGATTGCAGAGATGTTGCTGCCAAGAACCAATGCCATACTGCCCAAAAAGCGGAACGGACTTTGAATTGCATACTCGTAAGTAGGAGCTACGCTGCCTGCATAGCTATTATATTTTACCTCCGAGCAGTAATTGTCTTCCACTGCGTAGTATGTAGGAGTGTGAATGGCAAGTCCGAACCTCAACATATTGATTGGCTTTACTATAACGCCCGCCTTGAAGTTTACTCCGACGGTTGAGAGTTCCTGAATTTCGTTGTAGGTGTAATAACCATTGCTTTCGCCTGCCGCATCGAACCTTTCTTCGGAGAAAGAGCTGACACTTTTGTAGTAAGCACAAGGCATACCAAAGGTTGTTCCGAAATAGAACCAATCATCTACGTTACCGCTGAAAGAGAAAGAAAACTCATTGATGTAACCTGTCTCTTTGATTGTTTTGAGTTGAGAAAATGTTCCGCTCTCATAAATAGAACTCAAAATGCCGGTTGAATCCAAATCGACAACTCCTGCTCTTATAAAATCGTTCTCGGCATCTTGAGCATCAACTATTGCATCTAATACAACATCATTGACAAACGAAGAGCTGACAGAGTTTCTCATCATTGTCTTTCGAGAGTTGAAGTTCTTCAAACGGTTGATACCGAAAGAGAGTTGTACATATTTCAAACCGGTATTTTCTGCCTTTATTGTGCCTACAAGAGCGAAGTTGCCATAGTTAAATCCTGTTCTGTCGTCGCTTAAAGACAATCCCTCGATGTTTGCATCGGTAAAGTTGAAGTTTATTCCCGAAGAGAAGGTAAGTTCGCTTTTTTTGTATAAACCCAAGCCTGCGGGATTGAAATGTGAGGACATGACATCGCCTCCTACCGCTCCGATTGCTCCCGAACGAGAGATATAGTTTGCAGTTCCGTTCAGACCATACTGACTGAGCCACAAAGAGTAGTCAGGCGAAACTTGTGCCTTCAAACCTGCGAAAGCACAAATCGATAATGCTAATACAAATATCTTTTTCATCGTTTTGTTGTTTTTATTCTTTGATTACAAATGTTATCTTCTTATCGAGTGAGAAGAACCCGAGCTGCTGCGAGAAGAAGAACTTGAACCCATGCTTCTACTGCTGCTTGAGCTGCTGCTTCTCGAAGGAGAAGAATAAGTACTCCTGCTGCCGGAACGATAATTCTGCTGTGAGGACGAACGATTTATGCTTCTGTTTGTCGAAGGTCTGCCGACAGAGTTTGAACGATTGATGTTGCGGTTCGATTTTATTGTCGAAGGAGTTGTTTTTCTGCTTTGGGCAGGAGGGGTGTAAGTGTTCTTGCTCCGATTTGTGGTTATGGTCGAAGTGTTTGAAGGATTGTTGATTGGTTTGGTGCTTCCTCCAATGGTTTTGGTTGCATTGGTCGAGCGTTGCATTGGTTTTGCAAGCGGTTTTGAAACATTGGCCTGATTGTTTGTGCGAGAGATTGCAGGCTTTCCTGCACTCGGAGTGGTCAATGAGCCTGCCGACGTTGCATTTCGGTTCAATGTAACATTGCCTTTTGACAAAGTGTTCGCAGAACCTGTTCCGAGATTTCTCGATAGCTTTGTTCCGTCAATGTTTCCTGCTCTTGTTATCGCTCCTTCTCCACGACGAATATATCCCGTGCCTGTCGAAATTCCTCTGTAAAGGTTTGAGTTGTGGTCATGGCTGTTGTAGTAACATATATCGTGATGAGGATAATGGTGATGACAACAGAAGTGATGATGATACGGATAGTAATAAGGACTATACCAAGACCAATAGAAAGGATCGTACCAACGAGAATAATATGTCGGATACCACCAGCTGTAACCCAAGTAAATGGACGTTCCCCAATAGAAAGGGTCGTATGTGTACCAATACATATTGGTATAATAGTCCGCATAGTAGTCGTAATATATCACAGGAGAGTGAAATCTCCTTATTCTCGCACTGTAAGCATAGTCATAATAATCGTCTTCGTCATAGTCGATATAGTCCGAAGCCGGTTGTTCTTGAAGAGTATCCGACAAAGAGGTCTGAGATGTTGCTCCGGGGTTTTGAATTGCCTCTCTGTACGAATTGGTTTGCTTCTGGAAGTTCGGATCTTGATAGACATAATCAGAACTTCTTGAAGGGGTGTAGTTTTTCAAGTATTCGTCATCGTCTGAAGTCGAATACACATCGTCGCAACTTGTTGCCGTCAAAGCGGCGTTGCAACCCGAAAACATAAAACCTGAAAAGGTTACAATAACTGCCAAAACCAAAGTTGGCATACATAATTTCCTGATTTTCATAATACCACTCCTTGTTTTTATTGCTTCAAAAAATATTTTTGTACTTTTGCACATTGTTACGGAGGGCAAAAGTACTAATTTTTTCTTTTGCTTCCAACTACTTAGACATAATAAAGAGACAAAAAGTTTAGCAATATGGCAAAAGATTTCGTAAAACGGTCGGAAAATTACTCCGAATGGTACAATGAATTGGTTGTTAGAGCCGACTTGGCAGAAAACTCCTCTGTCAGAGGTTGCATGGTGATAAAACCCTACGGCTATGCGATATGGGAAAAGATGCAATCGGCATTGGATAATATGTTTAAGGCAACCGGACATCAAAATGCGTACTTCCCTTTGTTTATTCCAAAGTCCTTTTTTGAGAAAGAAGCAGAACACGTCGAGGGTTTTGCAAAAGAGTGTGCCGTTGTAACTCACCACAGGCTCACTCCAAAGAAAGACGGCACCGCAGGACTTGAACCCGACCCCGATGCAAAACTTGAAGAGGAACTTATTGTGAGACCGACTTCCGAAACCATTATTTGGGATACTTATAAGCGTTGGATAAAATCATACAGAGACCTTCCTATTCTTTGCAATCAATGGGCAAATGTGGTTCGCTGGGAAATGAGAACGAGAATGTTTTTGAGAACAGCGGAGTTTTTGTGGCAGGAAGGACACACCGCTCACGCCACAAGGGAGGAAGCAGAGGCAGAAGCAAAGAAGATGTTGAATGTATATGCCGATTTTGCAGAAAAATTCATGGCAGTGCCTGTGATAAAAGGCGTAAAGTCTCCAAATGAACGCTTTGCGGGAGCGGTGGATACCTATTGCATTGAGGCAATGATGCAAGACGGCAAGGCACTTCAAGCAGGTACTTCACACTTTTTGGGACAAAATTTCGCAAAAGCCTTTGACGTCAAATTCCTTTCAAAAGAAAACAAATTGGAATATGTGTGGGCAACCTCGTGGGGAGTTTCCACCCGATTGATGGGAGCGCTTATCATGACCCATTCTGACGATGAGGGTTTGGTATTGCCGCCTGCACTCGCTCCAATACAAGTTGTGATAATCCCAATCTTCAAAACCGAGGAAGAATGTGAGAAAATCAACCAACAAGCCGAGAGAATAAAAACCACACTCGAACAACAAGGCATAAGCGTTCGCTATGACGACCGCCGAGAATACAAACCCGGCTGGAAATTCCACGAATATGAATTTAAGGGAGTTCCTTTGAGAATAACCATAGGAGCAAGAGACTTGGCAGAAGGCAAATGCGAAATTGCAAGACGAGACACAATGAACAAAGAACTTGTAGATATAGCAACGGTTACAGAACTTGTCAAGCCGACACTCGATGATATTCAATCCAACCTTTATAACAGGGCACTTCAATACCGATTGGACAACACCCGAAAGGCAGATACTTGGGAAGAATTTGTCGATATATTGGAACACAAAGGCGGATTTATCTCTGCACATTGGGACGGAACGGCAGAAACCGAAGAAAAAATCAAAGAACTCACTAAGGCGACAATACGTTGCATACCATTTGACAACGAAAAAGAAGAAGGCAGATGCGTATATAGCGGAAAACCTTCATCGCAAAGAGTAATTTTCGCAAAAGCATACTAATCAGAATAACAAAAAAACAAATTCACAATCCCCCGATTGGAAATACAAACTTCCAATCGGGGGATTTTCGCAAAACGAACCGGCCTGATATGACATCATATCGGCTTTTGAACAGCATATTTCCCCAGTCTGCACCGACAAAAACGGATTACCAAAAATTACCAAGGCGTGGTAATACTATTACCACGTCATGGTAATGCCATTATCAAAGCAAAAAAAAATTGGTAATCCGAAACAATGCAGAGAGAAACCTTTGATTTCTGACCAGACAGTCGAGAGTTCGGCTTTTGCGAAGACAACTGAACCCAAAAAATCCGTCGTTCAATAAAGATGGATTAAAAGATTGTTTGAAACATTTGTAGAACAGACAATTACAAAACGCCGTTTCAAGAGAGCGAAACGGCGTTTTGTTTGTTTGAAAGGGCGTTTCACTGAAATAAAATGCCGCTTTTGTTCGGCAATATGTTATTTCGGTTGATTATTGTCAGAGAACTTGTTCAGCTTTCTCACTCAAACCATTGACTGCAAAAAGAGTCGCAATACCCATTCCTACTTCTATGCAATGTTCATCGACATTAAATTCGGCAGTGTGAAGATTGGTTATCGGTTTTCCCTCAATCTTCGTTCCCAAACGGAAATAGCAGGCAGGTACTCTTTGAGCAAAATAAGAAAAATCTTCGGCAGTCATTCTCATATCGATGTCAAGCACGTTTTCTTCTCCCAAATAGTCTCTTGCCCATTGCTTTGCAGAGCGTACAAGAGCCGGATTGTTATTCACAAACGGATAACCATGGTCGATAAATACGTCTGCCGTTGCTCCGTATGCTTTTGCCGTTTCTTCGGCTATGCGATGAATAAGTCGGTGTGCTTGTTTTCGCCAAGCCTCATCAAACGTTCTGATGATACATTCCAATTCAACCTTCGAAGGTATTATGTTTGTTCGTCCCTCTGCAATAAATTTGCCTACGGAAAAGGTTGTGGGCATTGTGGGATTTGCATTTCGGCTGACGATTGTTTGAAGGGCTATCACAATGTGAGATGCCGCAACAATAGGGTCAATGTTCAGCTCGGGAGTTGCTCCATGCCCTCCTCTGCCTCTTACCTCTATATATATCTCATCGGTTGATGCCATGTATTTTCCCTCTCTTATGCCGATTTTTCCCGTTTCCATTTCGGGGGTTGTGTGCAAGGCGAATATTTTTGAGGGTTTCACTTGGTCGAATATGCCGGCATTTAGCATTGTTATCGCACCCCCGGGATAGTGTTCTTCCGAAGGCTGAAAGATAAACATTACCCTGCCCTCAAAGTCGTCCGCTATTTCAGACAAAATAGTGATTGCACCAAGCAAAACAGCAATGTGAACATCATGACCGCAAGCGTGCATTACTCCTTCGTTGAGAGACTTGAAAGGAAGATTGGTTTTCTCGCATATCGGAAGAGCATCCATGTCGGCTCTAAGAGCAACGCAGCCACTTTGAGGGTTCTTTCCCTCAACAAATCCGCAAATTCCGTTGCCTGCAATATCTCTTTTGTAGCTTACTCTTTCGAGACTGTCCAAGTAACGGCAAATAAAATTGGCTGTATTTACTTCTTGTTTTGATAATTCGGGGTATTGATGCAGATGTCTGCGTAAAGCAATGACACCATTTGAGTGGTGTCGTGCCAAATCTCTGATTTTATCTTGGATTTTCATAGAGCCACATTGCGGACTCGAACCGCAGACCTACGCATTACGAATGCGGCGCTCTACCAACTGAGCTAAAGTGGCACGCTCAGCCTAAGTTGAGGTTGTATATCTTTGTGTCCTCGCAGGGACTCGAACCCTGGACCCATTGATTAAGAGTCAATTGCTCTACCAGCTGAGCTACGAAGACCTGCATTTGACGCCTTAATGCCTCATTTGCGAGTGCAAAGGTACACTTTTATTGCATTCTCACAAAGCCTTTTGCGAAAAAACTTTTTGGGTGCAACGATAATACTTTGCAAATCAAGACATTAAAATTGTATTTTATTTTTTTGTAATTTAGTTTGTACAGTGTATCGAAAAAAAGTCATACCTTTGGGGTCCGATTGCAAGAGTTGAAATCAAAGGATAGAAAAGCAATAAAAGCACTAAACAGTATTAGTTATGACATTTTTATCAACATTATTGGAAGTTAGCAATTTGGCACCGTTTGGATACGGTTTGGCAGGAATTGGAGCAGGACTTGCCGCAATAGGAGCAGGTCTTGGAATTGGAAACATCGGTAAAAGCGGTATGGAAGCTATTGCAAGACAACCCGAAGCGACGGGAGATATTCGTTCAAACATGATTATCGCCGCAGCTTTGGTCGAGGCAGTAGCTTTGTTTGCCAATGTGGTTTGTTTGTTGGTCATATTGATGAAATAAACAAACATCAAAAAACAAAAAACAAGGTGCTGTGTCGAACTTTGACACAGCACTCTGTTGCATTTTTTTTGAACGAAATCTTATAAAGATATGGGATTATTGACACCCGGAATAGGTCTGTTGTTTTGGATGTTCCTTACTTTCCTTGTTTTGTTGTTTATTTTGGGAAAGTTTGGCTGGCCTGTTGTTCTGCGAATGATGAAGAACAGAGAAGAAAGCATCAAACAATCGTTGGAGGCTGCCGACAAAGCAAAGCAGGAAATGCAGCAACTTCAATGTGATAACGAACTACTCTTGAAACAAGCTCAGCAAGAAAGAGACCAAATGTTGAAAGAGACCAAACTTTTGAAAGAAAAAATCATTGAAGAAGCAAAGCAAAGCGCTCAACAGGAAGCTCAACGAATAATATCTGCCGCAAGAGAGACCATAAACTACGAAAAATTGCACGCTATGACGGAATTGAAAAACGAAATAGCTAATCTTTCGATAGAAATTGCGGAAGACTTGCTTAAACACGAGCTTTCGGACAAACAAAAAAGCAACGAGATTATTGAAAAGAAAATATCTGAGGTAAAATTGTAAATCTATCATGAACAGCTACAAGCTACAAACTCGTTATGCTCAATCTTTGTTTGACCTTGCCTTGGAAAAAAACATTTCAAAGCAGGTTTACCAAGATATGCTTCTTGTGATGGATGTGTGCAAACAAAATCGCGAATTGCGGGTTGTTCTCAAAAATCCCGTAATCAAGCCATGCAAGAAAAAATCAATAGTAAACGACGTCTTCTCAGGCAGAGTTGAAGAACTGACTCTTGCTTTTGTCGAGCTGTTGATTGCAAAGCGAAGAGACATTCTGCTTTTTGAGATAGCCGAAAGATATACATATATATATAAGGAGTACAATCACATCAAGACGGTGAAACTTACAACAGCCGAAAGTATAGATGAGTCGATGTTGCAACTCGTTTCGGACAAGATAAGAGAAGTCTTACAATCCGAAATTGATTTGCAGACCGAAGTAAACAAAGACTTGATCGGAGGATTTCATTTGTTTGTTGACGGAAAACTTTACGATGCAAGTTTCATGAAGCAGTTTTCAAAGTTGAAAACCAGCTTCTCCAAAAATGTTTACGAGAAGATATTTTAGGCTTGGAGCATAAAGAGAACAAGATATTGATGTAAAATAACGACATAAAGCATATTTGATATGGCAGAAATTAAACCATCGGAGGTTACGGCGATACTTAGACAACAGCTTTCAAACACAAATCTTGAAACAAGTTTGGAAGAAGTTGGTACGGTTTTGACTGCAGGAGACGGAATTGCGAGAGTGTACGGACTTGGCAACGTTCAAGCGGGAGAATTGGTGGAGTTTGAAAACGGAGTTCAGGCAATAGTGCAAAATCTTGAAGAAGACAATGTCGGAGTTGTCATATTGGGAAACGCAGACTCAATCAGCGAAGGAGATATTGTCAAAAGAACAAAACGAATAGCCTCCATAAGAGTGGGAGAAGGTTTGTTGGGAAGAGTAATCAACACCATAGGAGAACCGATTGACGGAAAAGGCAAGATTGAGGGCGAACTATTTGAGATGCCTCTCGAAAGAAAAGCTCCCGGCGTAATTTACAGACAGCCTGTCGAAGAACCATTGCAGACAGGTTTGAAGGCAGTCGATTCGATGATACCGATAGGACGCGGACAGAGAGAGTTGATAATCGGAGACCGACAGACAGGAAAGACAGCTATCGCAATAGACACCATACTCAATCAAAAAGAATTTTACGACAGCGGAAAGCCGGTCTATTGTATCTATGTAGCTTGCGGACAGAAAGGTTCGACTGTTGCAAACATAGTAAAGACCCTCGAAGAGAAGGGAGCAATGAAATATACGGTCGTTTTGGCAGCAACAGCTTCCGATTCGGCAGCCATGCAGTTCTATGCACCATTTGCAGGAGCGGCAATAGGAGAGTATTTCAGAGATACGGGACGAGCAGCCTTGGTTGTGTATGACGATTTGAGCAAACAAGCCGTTGCATATCGAGAAGTCTCTTTGTTGCTTCGTCGTCCGCCGGGACGTGAAGCCTATCCGGGAGATGTATTCTACCTACACTCAAGATTGTTGGAGCGAGCAGGTAAGATAATTGCCGAAGACAGCGTTGCCAAAAACATGAATGACTTGCCGGAGTGTTTGAAACCGATTGTCAAAGGAGGTGGTTCGCTCACAGCCTTGCCAATTATAGAAACTCAGGCAGGCGATGTGTCGGCATATATCCCTACAAACGTCATTTCAATTACCGACGGACAGATATTTTTGGAGACAAACCTCTTCAATGCAGGCGTAAGACCGGCAATCAATGTTGGTATTTCGGTTTCGAGAGTTGGAGGAAAAGCACAAATCAAGTCGATGAAGAAAGTGTCCGGAACGTTGAAATTGGACCAAGCCCAATACAGAGAGTTGGAGGCTTTTTCCAAGTTTGGTTCAGACTTGGATGCTGCCACACAATTTGTATTGGAAAAAGGAAAACGCAATGTCGAGATATTGAAGCAACCGCAATACTCACCAATGAAGGTAGAACATCAGGTTGCAATCATAGCTTGCGGAACAAAAGGCTGGTTGCAAGACATTCCTATCGACAAGGTGAAAAACTTTGAAAACGAATACATCTTCCAACTTGAAAGAGAACACAAATCATTGCTTGAAGACTTGAAAGCAGGACAAATTGACGACAATATCTTGTCGGAGTTGGAAGCGGTTGCAAAAGACATCAGCAAGAAATATAAAGCATAGAATTATGGCAAATTTGAAAGAGATAAGGACAAGGATAGCTTCGGTAGGTTCCACTCAACAAATAACGAGTGCAATGAAGATGGTATCTGCTTCAAAGTTGCGAAAATCTCAAAATGCAATCACAAAGCTACGTCCTTACTCGTCAAAAATGACAGAAATCATTCAAAGCCTTTGCGACAGTGAAGTCTTGGATATGCCCTACGCAAGAAACAATAAGCCGGACACGGTATTGCTTATCGTTCTTACTTCAAACAAGGGATTGTGTTCAAGTTTCAATGCCAATATAATAAAATCTGCAATGCAGAGAGTGCGATTTTGGCAGGAGCAAGACCGATACATCAAAATTGATTTGTTGAGTTATGGTAAGAGAGGCTCGGATTTTTTCAAAAAACAGACAAATATCAACTTCATTGGTGGCGATGACGAAATTTGGGACAGTCTTTCGTTTGACAATGTGAGCAAAGTTGCCGATTTTGTCATGCAAACTTTCACCGACAAGAAGTATGACCGAGTTGAAATTATCTACAATCAATTTAAGAACGCAAGTACACAAATACTGCAATGCGAACAATTTCTGCCAATAGAGCTGAAAGAGGCGGAAGAAGAGAAGTCGTCGAAGAAGAAAGACTACATATATGAGCCTAACAAATCGGAGATACTTTCAAACATCATTCCCCAATCGCTAAAAATGCAGATGTACAAATGCTTTTTGGATTCCTTTGCCTCAGAACATGGAGCGAGAATGACATCGATGCACAAGGCAACCGACAATGCCGAAAGCCTTTTGAAAGAGTTGAAATTGACCTACAACAAAGCAAGACAAGCCGCCATAACCAATGAGATAATAGAAATATGCAGTGGTGCGGAGGCACTAAATGGGTAACAAATGCGATACAGAATAGATTTTTTGGTAATAGGTTCGGGCATAGCAGGATTAAGCTATGCCCTTAAAGTAGCACCTTACGGAAAGGTTTGCATACTTACCAAAGCCGCAGCTTCAGAAAGCTCGACAAAATATGCACAAGGCGGAATTGCAGCCGTGATGTACGGACCCGATTCGTACGAAAAGCATATCAAAGACACCCTTATTGCAGGTGCAGGCTTGTGCGATGAGGACAGTGTTCGGCTTACCATAACCGAATCGACCGACAGAATAAAGGAACTCGTCGAATGGGGAACTAACTTCGACAGAAAGCAGACGGGAGCTTTTGACCTTGCCAAAGAGGGAGGCCATTCGGAGTTTAGGATTTTGCACCATCAAGACAACACAGGCTTCGAGATAGAAAGAGCATTGTTGGAAAAAGCCCGACAACACCCCAATATCGAATTAAAAGAACACCAGTACACAGTAGATTTGATAACCCAACACCACTTGGGAGAAGAAGTCAATCGAAGGCGAAAAGACATCAAGTGCTTCGGAGCATACGTACTCAACACCGAAACAAACAGCATCGACACTTATCTTGCCAAGGTAACAATGCTTTGCACGGGCGGAAACGGCAACGTATATTCGACAACCACAAGCCCTGTCATAGCAACAGGAGACGGACAAGCCATGGTGCATCGTGCAAAAGGCAGATTGAAACACATGGAGTTCGTACAGTTTCACCCGACTTCGCTCTACAATCCGCGAGAAAAGCCATCGTTCCTCATAACCGAAGCAATGAGAGGAGCGGGCGGAATATTGAAAACCCTTGACGGCGAGAGCTTCATGGAAAAGTACGACAGCAGAGGTTCGCTTGCCCCAAGAGACATAGTGGCAAGGGCAGTCAATAACGAGATGACCCGACGAGGCGACGACCATGAGTATTTGGATTGCAGGGCAGTAAGCAAAGAAGAGATAATGCGACACTTTCCAAACATTTATGCCAAATGTTTAGAAATAGGAATCAACATCACCAACGAAATGATACCTATCGTCCCTGCTGCACACTACGGTTGCGGAGGAATAGAGGTCGATAGCTATGCCCGAACGAGCATAGGCAACCTTTATGCCTCGGGAGAATGTTCCTGCACGGGACTTCACGGAGCAAACCGCCTTGCATCAAACTCACTTTTGGAAAGTCTTGTCTATTCTCACAGAGCCTTTCTCGACTCAAAAGACAAGATACACACCACCGACTTTTGCGAACAAATACCCGATTGGAATGCCGAGGGCATGGAACTGAACGAAGAGATAAGCCTCATTACTCAATCGGTCAAAGAAGTTCAACAAATCATGACCAACTATGTGGGTATTGTAAGGAGCAACCTCAGACTTCAAAGAGCCTTTGTGCGAATGGGACTTATATACAAAGAAACCGAAGAACTATACAACCGAAGCGTGCTCACTCCAAAGCTCTGTGAGCTGCGAAACCTGATAGCCAACAGCTACCTGATAATCAAAATGGCAACCGACCGCAAAGAAAGCGTCGGACTTCACTACAATATAGACTATCCGCCAAAAGCATAAGAAAATCAAAAAGCCGTCTTGCAACCCCAAGGCGGCTTTTTTTGGTAATTTGAAACGCCGATTTATTTTCGTCAAACGCCCTTTCGTCAGAACAGATCGGCGTTTCA